>ERZ857801.746-NODE-746-length-41688-cov-5.325751_pt1 | contig 41688 bp, 36 predicted proteins | sample MGYA00519762_ERZ857801 | MGnify/ENA primary metagenome ERZ857801 (study PRJEB31778, sample SAMEA3449368) | human gut metagenome | biome: human gut; feature: human-associated habitat; material: faeces | place: United Kingdom | collected 2010/2012 ...
GTCGCCCAGCCCGGCTCCCGGAGTGGAAGCGGAGCGGCCGGCCACAGGCGGGGATTCCGATTCTCAGGTCCCGGAAGGCGCGGGAGAATCCAACATCCTGGTGGCCTACTTCTCCTGGGCGGACAACTCAGCCCTGGACGGCGATGTAGACGCCGTTTCCTCCCCCAGCGTAATCCCGCCCGGGAATGTGCAGCAGCTGGCCAGCTGGGTACAGGAGGAAACCGGCGGCGACCTGTTTGTCATCCGGACCGCCGACCCATACCCCAGCGACTGGGACGCATGTCTGGCACGGGCCAATGAAGAGCGGGGGAACGACGCCCGGCCGGAGCTGGCGGATCATGTGGAAAACCCAGATCGGTATGACACGGTATTCCTGGGCTATCCCAACTGGTGGTACGGCGTGCCCATGGCGCTGCTGACCTTCCTGGAGGAGACCGACCTCTCCGGAAAAGACGTGTATCTGTTCTGCTCCCACGGCACCGGCGGCCTGGCCCGGAGCGTGGAGATTATCGCCGGCGCCGCGCCGGCGGCCAGCATCTCCGACAGCATTTTTGACTGCTACGAGGAGGACGCCGCCGCCTCCGAGGCAGACATCAGGGCATGGGTCCAAGCGCTGGGGTTCGGCGGGGACAGCGGCGTGGAAGAGGCTCCGTCTGCCCGGCAGATCCAGGTGCAGTTTGACGGCGGTACGGTGACCTATGCGCTCAACGGCAGCGCCGCCGCAGACGATCTTCTGGCACAGCTGCCGCTCACCGTCGAGGCGGAGGATTACAGCACCAACGAGAAAATCTTCTATCCGCCCCGGGCGCTGGACACTGCGGACGCTCCTCCGGCGGAGGGCGGGGCGGGTACCCTGGCCTACTACGCCCCCTGGGGCGACGTGGTGATGTTCTACGGCAGCTTCAGTCCAAACGCCGCCCTGTATGAGCTGGGGCAGGCGGTATCCGGCGGGGATCTGATCGGCCGGATATCCGGGACGATTACGGTGACAGCCATCCCGTAGCGGGCGCGCTGCACTGCGGAAAAGACAAGGAGATGCGGAATATGAAAATTGTTGTTCTGGAGGGCAGCCCCAACCGGCACGGCTCCTCCAACCTGCTGGCCGACTGCTTCCGGCAGGGGGCGGAGGAGGCCGGCCACACGGTGGAGATCCTCGACGCGGCCCACGCTGACATCCATCCCTGCACCGGCTGTGTCCGCTGCGGCTATGAGGGCCCCTGCGTGCAGAAGGACGATGTAGAGCAGTTCCGCCGGCAGATTCTGGGGGCGGATATGGTGGTGTTTGTGACTCCGCTGTACTACTATGGCATGTCCGCCCAGCTGAAAACCCTCATCGACCGCTTCTGCGCCTTCAACAGCAGCCTTCAGCGCAGGCACATGGAGTCGGCCCTGCTGGCCGCGGCGTGGAACAGCGACGACTGGACCTTCGAAGCGCTGGAGGCGCACTATCAAACCCTGGTGCGCTACCTGAATCTGCAGGACATGGGCACGGTGCTGGGCCGCGGCTGCGGTTCCCCGTCCATGACGGAGCACTCCCCCTACACCCAGCGGGCCTACGAGCTGGGCAACCGGCTGAAATGACGCGGATGTGCAACTGACCAGTCTGCAAAAGGGAGCTGGAGGAATGACCGAAGCCGAAAAAAAGCAGCGCGGTGCGTTTTATGACACCCGGGATCCGGAACTGCGCGCCCAGCAGAACCGGGCAAAGGATCTGATGAGGGCGTATAACCGCCTGCCCGCCGGCGATCAGGGCGCGAGGACGCGGCTGCTGTCCCGCCTGTTCGGCGGGCTCGGATCCAATGCCCGCGTCAACCAGCCGGTCTATGTAGACTACGGCTATAACATTTTTCTCGGAAACAACAGTTTTATCAATATGCACTGCACCCTGCTGGACACCGGAAAAATCACAATCGGTGACCGCACCTTGCTGGGCCCGGATGTGAAAATCTATACTGCGCTCCATCCCATGGACTGCGCAGATCGGTTCTGGCGGAGGGCGGACGGAGCTGCGGCGGTCAAAACCCGGACCATGCCGGTCTCCATCGGCGACGACACCTGGATTGGCGGCGGCTCTGTCATCCTCCCCGGCGTCGCCATTGGCAGTAATGTGGTAATCGGGGCCGGCAGCGTGGTGACGGAGTCCATCCCGGACAACGCCATCGCCTGTGGAAATCCATGCAAAGTTGTAAAGCGGAACTCCTCTCCTCTGCCGCACAGCGGCGGGGGGAGGCCTGAGCTGCCGTTTCCCCGCCGCCAAAACCAGAAAGGAGCGAATCCCGTGAAGAAACTGCTCTCCATACTTTTGTCCGCAGTGCTGGCCATTTCCCTGGCCGCCTGCGGCGGCCCCTCTCCGTCCGGAGGGAATGAAGGCGCAGCATCCTCTCCCGCCGATCCGGAAATCTCAGCGTCGGAGGAAACTCCGGGCGTCCCGGGGCCCTCCCCTGAATCCGCCCGGCCGGAGGCGGGCGGCGCCCTGGTTGCCTACTTCTCCTGGTCTGGCAACACCCGGCAGGTGGCTCAGATCATCCAGCAGGAGGTGGGCGGCGATCTGTTTGAAATCATCCCGGCCGCGCCCTATACCGACGACTACAATGCGCTGCTGGATATTGCCCGGCAGGAGCAGGCGGAGGCTGCCCGGCCGGAGCTGGCGGAACAGGTGGAGAACTGGGACAGCTATGAGGTGGTTTTTGCCGGCTACCCCAACTGGTGGAGCGACGCCCCCATGGCGGTCTATACCTTCCTGGAATCCTATGACTGGACGGGCAAGACAATGGTCCCCTTCAACACCAGCGCCAGCGGCGGCTTCGGCAGGAGCCTGGACGGCCTGGCAGAGAGCGCGGCGGGAGCCGCCGTTTTGGAGGGTCTTTCCTTTACAGAGCGCACCTAGGGAGACGCGCAGAACCGGGTTTCCGACTGGCTGGACAGCCTGGATCTGTCCTGATTGGGAGGGGGCGCTTTAAGCCGGTGAATGCGAGGACAGCCGTTAAAATAGCCGTGGATGTTTTCATGACCCTGGGGCTGATGTTCCTGATGGGCTACCAGTTCTGGGACGGTGCGGTCCACGAGTGGGCGGGGGCGGGCATGTTCCTTCTGTTCCTTCTCCACCACATCCTGAACGGAGGCTGGTACCGCGGGATTTTCAGGGGGAACTATCCGCCTATCCGGGTTCTTCAGCTGGCCGTCAATCTGCTGGCATTTCTTGCGATGCTGGGGCTGATGGTCAGCGGAGTCATCCTCTCCAGCCATGTGTTCGCCTTTCTCAGCATCCGGGGCGGCATGGGCTTTGCCCGGATCCTGCACATGGCGTCCGCCTACTGGGGCTTTGTGGGGATGGCCCTGCACCTGGGGCTCCACTGGGGCATGCTCGCGGGTATGGTTCGAAAGGCGCTGAGGTTCCGCCCCTCCCGGGCGCGGAGGATCCTGCTTCCCATCCTGGGGGCGTGCGTCGCGGCCTGGGGGATTTCCGCTTTTATCCGGCGCGGCCTGCCCGCCTATATGCTGGTGCACACCCATTTCGTCTTTTTTGATTTCAGCGAGCCCATCCCGCTGTTCTGTCTGGACTATCTGACCATGCTGGGCGCGTTTATTTTCATCGCCCACTATGCGTCCCGCCTCCTGCGGAAGCGGCCGGCGCAAAGGATGGGGAGGCCATAACGGGAAATCTTACGCCGGGAGGTGGCGGCCATGCGCCGGAAAGCGGAGCGGTCCCTGATTATCTCCTATTCCTATTCAGGGCACACCCACCAAATTGCAGGGGATCTCCAGAAGGTCACCGGTGGCGACTGGTGCGAGATCTACCCCTGGCAGCCCTATCCCATGGCCTTCCCTGCGCTTCTAACCCAGGCAAGAAGAGAAATCCAGGGGCATTATCGTCCGGGACTGCTCCCTGTTTCCCGCACGCCGCAGGCCTATCCGGTCATTTTTGTGGGTTCCCCCAATTGGTGCGGAACCCTGGCGCCGCCCGTGGCCTCCTGGCTGTGCCGCCAGGACCTCTCCGGAAAGCTTGTCCTGCCCTTCTACCCCCACTGCGGCGGGGTGCCCTGCGATCTGCGGCGGGACATTCTGGCTCTCTGCCCCAAGGCCGATGTGCGGGAGGCGCTCGGCATCCTGGACGGGGAGGGCCCCGGGGCAAAGGAGCAGATCCGCCAGTGGCTGATCTGCGCGGGGCTTGTATAGCCCCGCGGAAACAAAAGGAAGATTTATCATGCGTATTTGCAGCAAGGCCGGCTCCCATCGGACAACTGCAGCCGGGCCGGGCAGCATTGCTGAGCGGCTGGGGCCGGTGGCCGGCGCAGCCTGTAACAGGCTCAAATAAGGGGGCAGTTAAAATGGAGTATACAAAGCTGGGCAATTCCGCCCTGACGGTCTCACGCATCTGTATGGGGTGCATGGGCTTCGGCGACGCCAAAAACGGCCAGCACAGCTGGACGCTGGACGAGGAGCACTCCAGGGCGATCATCCGTCGGGGGCTGGATCTGGGCGTCAACTTTTTTGACACCGCCGTCGGTTACCAGAGCGGCACCAGCGAGCAATACCTGGGCCGGGCGCTCCGGGACTTCGCGCGCCGGGAGGACGTGGTGGTGGCCACCAAATTCCTCCCCCGCACCCAGGAGGAAATCGCCGGGGGTGTGTTCGGACAGCAGCACATTGAGCGCATGGTAAATACCAGCCTGAGAAATCTGGGGCTGGATTATATCGATCTGTATATTTATCATATGGGACTACGTCACGCCCCTTTACGACGTAATGGACGGGCTGAACCGTGTCGTAAAGGCGGGAAAGGTACGCTGTATCGGTATATCCAACTGCTTCGCCTACCAGCTGGCCCGCGCCAATGATCTGGCGGAGCGGGAAGGCTTTGCTCAATTTGTCTCCGTTCAGGGCCACTACAATCTGATTTTCCGGGAAGATGAGCGGGAGATGGCCAGGCTGTGCGCCGAGGACAACATCGCCATGACGCCGTACAGCGCCCTGGCCGGCGGCCGGCTTTCCAGGCGCCCCGGGGAGACCTCCAGGCGGCTGGAGGAGGACAGCTACGCCAAATTCAAGTACGACGCCACCGCGGAGCAGGACGCCGCCATCATCAGCCGGGTGGCGGATCCGGCGGACAGGCGGGGCGTCTCCATGACGGAGATCTCTCTGGCTTGGCTGCTGTCCAAGGTGACCGCCCCGGTGGTGGGGGCCACGAAAATCCGCCATATCGAAGGCGCCGCCAGGGCTGTGCATCTGACCCTGACGGCGGAGGAGGCGGATTATCTTGAGGAGCCCTACGTCCCCCACCGGCTGGTGGGCGTCATGGCCCAGAACACGCCGGCGGCCGCCGGGGAGCGGCATGTGTGGTCCACCGGCAGCCAGAGCATTGAAACATGAGCAGAATAAGGCGAAGACCGTGCGCAGCCTGAATCGGCTTGCCGCGATACAGGAGCCGCCGCCTGCCGTCCGTGACAACGGCCTGCGGGCCCTTCCCTGTCCCGGATGCGTCGGTCAGAATGAACCGGGCCGGAATTGAGGGCATGAAGGTTGCCGCCATTATGGGCGGGGCGTCGCTTGGGGGCAATGCGCTGCTCAACCGCGTCGTTTCCAGGTCTGCGTCTGGCGGAAATATTCAGCAGGAAAACGTTCAGACGGACAACCGGCTTGTGCTGCCTGGGAATGAGCAGAATAATACCGCCTCCACAAGGGAGATGGTAGAGGATGCCGAATTCCCCGACAAGGCTATCTTGTCAACTAAGCCGGATGCAAACGGAAGAACGGCATTGCTATTTGAAAAGGACCTGGGAGATATTTTTGTTACTGTTCAGGCCGTATCGGACGGAACACATTCTATTCAGGCGGACACTGTGTATATAAGAAAGAAGAACTCGCAAGGTACGGTGTCCGATAATGGGACAGAGGTCCCATCCCCGAACAGAGACGTCCGAAACGTTCCGCCGCAAAGTTCTTCTATGAATATAATATACTCTCCGGCGGACATGATGTCAATGTTCAGGATACAGCGGATTCCGCGCGGGAGATGGGTGGCCGGCTTGCGTTGCCTTCCGTTGACAGTAATGGCGCGGCGGGGTACGATGTGGATACTTTAAATAACCTGACAGGAGGCGCAGACAATTCACCTACCCTATGTGAATTTTCCGAGAGCCTTAAACGCCATCTACCGCCTGAAGAGATTCTGCCCGAATCCAAAGAGCCACCGCTGTGAAAAAGCGCCGCTATTCCCTGTTTCCAGATGTATGCTCGGCGGTGGCTGTGTTGGACAGAGGATCAATATGATAAACTGTTTCAGCAGGTCTATGGCTGTGATAGCAAGCTCGTCGAGCCGGATATGCATGAGCGAAGTGATAAGAATATTGACTGGTTGCTAGACAGTAGAACTAATGGTATTGAAGAAACGAAGAATTGATACTATTGTGCGACTGGAGAGTCCCAAACAGTTGTGAACTGCCTTCTTGGGCAGAATAGAATATAGAACTAGGATTAGAAACACCTATCTACATAAAATGCATTTATGATCAAGAGGGAAGCATGGCCTTGCGCTATGCTTCCCTCTTGATTTTCATACATATAAAAACGTTCCGGTTGTAAAGCGATAAAGAAAAAATGCTTGTGCAAAATATAGTGGAGTTCAGGAGATGATCTGCTTTTCCTTCCAGGCGCCTTTCCGGAAACGGAGAACGGTAATCAGGCAGGCGGCGATCCAGGCGGGCGGCGTGCTCAGGTAGATGGAGCGGAACCCCACCGGCGTGGCGGCCAGCAGGGCGGTAAAGAGCAGGCGCAGGCCCAGATCCGCAAAGCTGGAAATGACCGGGATCCGCACGTCGCCCGCTCCCTGAAGGGCGCCGTTGAGCATGTGGTGTACCGTGAAAACGGGGAAAAGCAGGCACATCACATCCAGATGCTCCCGTCCCCGAAGCAGAGACTCCCCTGAGATGTTGTAAAGACCCAGAATATACCGGTCAAACAGGATCATCAGCGCGCCCAGGAGGATGGACAGCAGGATCATCCGGATCAGCGCCGCCCGGATGCCCCGCTCCGCCCGCTCCACCTGGTGCGCTCCCATGTTCTGCCCGACAAAGGAGGCGAGAGCGGTGGAAACGCAGAGGATGGGAATGTGCATCAGTTCCTCGGTTTTCCCCATAGTGGCAAACCCCTCGATGCTGGCAGGGCCGAAGGAGTTTACAAACCGCTGGAGCAGGAGGAAGCCGGCGGACTGCACCACCATCTGAAGGGTTACCGGGATGCTGACCCTCAGGATCAGGGCCAGCTGCCTCAGGTCAGGGCGCATATCCCTCCGCTGGGGGCGGAGAAAGGGGTAGCGGAGCATCAGGTAGAGAAAAGCAGCCACGGCAGAGCCCACCTGGGCGATGACGGAGGCGATGGCCGCACCGGCCACCCCCATGCCGAGACTGACCACAAAAAGAAGATCCAGGATCAGGTTGAGCAGGGCGGCCACCAGCAGAAACAGCAGGGACGCCTTGGAATCGCCGAAGGCCCGGGTGATGCCGTAGAACGCCTGGTAGAGCATCTGGAAGAAGAAGCCCGCGCTGTATATGGCCAGGTAGGCGATGGCGTCGGACTTCATTTCCGCCGGCGTCTGAAGCAGATGGACAACCATTCCCGGAGCGCACAAAATGCAGACGCCGCTGAGGAGCAGGCCCAGCAGGGCGGAAAAGAGCACCGAGGTGACGGCGGCAGAGCGGAGCTCGGTTTTCCGCTCTGCGCCGAAATACTGGGCGGCAATGATATTGGTGCCGCTCCCCATTCCGGCGGCGATGGAACTGGCGATCCATATGATGGGCCCCGGGATACTGACGGCGCCCAGCGCCGTGGGGCCGACAAAGTTGCCCACTACGATGGCGTCCACCATGGAGTAGGTCACCTGGAGCAGCTGCGCACCCATCATGGGCAGCGCGAAGAGAAGAAGCTGCCGCCACTCGGAGCCCTTGGTCAGATCCCTGGGCAAGCGGCTGCACCCCCTCTCCGGGGCGCGCCACACCGCAGCGCGGGGACAAGTTCGGTGCGGCCCACCGGGGTGTGGTGATTGTTATAGATAAGCGGGTCCCGGAATTCCGGCAGGCTGTCGGCCTCCTCCGGTGTGATTACTCCAAGGAGAGACAGCAGAGAGAGCACGATGGGAGGAATCAGGGCGGATGCGCCCCCCTCCATTTTGACGGCTATGCCGATGCCGCGGCCCTTCAGGCCGATGGCGTAGAACGCCGCCGCACCCGACTTGCAGAACAGGCGATCGCCGAACCGTGCCATCAGGGCGGTACAGATGCGCTCTGACCCGGCCACCATTTCGGGGTGGGCGGTCATGGCATCGGTAATGCGGCGGATGGCGGCGGCACGCGCGGGAGGGAACAGGCCGGGCATGGACATGCGGGCATATCCCTGGGCGAAGCGGTACAGGGGAAGGGCGTGAACCGGGACGCCGCAGCCGTCCACCGCAGTGCGCAGCTGAGCCGGGGGGACCCCGCAGACGTCCGCAATCACGGTGTGGATGCGCTGCTGAACCGGATGTTCCGGCCTGTCGTAGCTGTCCAGAGGCTCTCCAAGGTGCCTGGCGGTAATGAGCATGCCGCTGTGCTTGCCGGAGCAGTCGCAGTAAATGGGCGCTCTTGGTACGCCGGCCAGTTTCAGGGCGTCCTCCGCCGGGATGTACATGGGGTATTCCGCTCCGCAGCGCAGGAGGGCGGGGCTCAGGCCGGCCTTGTGCAGGATGCGCTCTACGGCCTGGATGTGGAAGGGCTCGCCGTTATGGGAGGCGCAGATGACAGCCAGCTCTTCCGGGGTAATTCCATAGTGATCCGCCGCGCCGCTTTCCACCACGGGGATGGCCTGGATGGGCTTGGCGGAGGAGCGGGCAAAGGTGATGCGGCGGGGGTTGCCGAGCTTCCACAGGATCGTCCCGGTATGATCTGCCACTGCAATATGGCCCCGGTGTACCAAATCCACCAGCTGGCCGCGGTACTGATAGGCAAGGATCGCCATAGCGCGTCTGTCTCCTCTCTCTTTGCAAAATGGACGGGCTTATATGACGAAATAGAAGAAGCGGAGCACCTCGCCGTAATCGTCGGCGTCAAAGGTCAGGGTGGTGGGGGAGATCAGGGCGGCGCCAGGGTAGTGGGAGGCGCCGTAAGCGTCGTAGTGGTGAAGGTAGGTCAGTTCGACGTGGAAATGGGACGGCAGAGCCGGCGGGGAGACCATGTCCGCACGGCAGGCCGCCTCCCGGGCCAGCTGCCGCAGCTCCTCCTGGACCCGCTGAGGCGTTTTGGACAGCACGCCGTAGCCGTATCCGGCCTTGGTGGGCAGGGTGATGATATCCGGATTGAGCCGGCGGGCCGCATCGCACACGCCCTCGTCCCCGCTGACCAGCAGGGTGGGCACGCCCCGGTAAGCGGCGGCATAGGCGGAAATCTCCATTTCCCCCCACAGCGCCCCGTTGACCGTGAGCTGGAAAATGCGGGAACTCACCACAGTGTGGGAGGTGGGGTTTTGAGGCGCGCTGGCAGCGGCGTGATAGCCCACCAGAAGCAGGCCGCCGAAGGATTCGTCAAAAGGTCCGGTCTTGCCGAAAATCTCGTGGGTGACGCCCCGGAGCAGCTGAGCCCGGGAGGGCAGGAGGCCGCAGTCGATATTGCAGCCGTCCCCGTGGCCGTCCTCGACAATGACCTCGTGGCTGCCGTCCGCGTCCAGGATGCCCTGGGCTGCGCTGGCGGCCTCCAGGCTCATTTCCTGCGCCATGGCCGGATAAAACCGGCCGGTGGTGCGGGCGTCATCCCAGCAGGAGAGCGCCGCCACGCCCTCGATGTCGCACAATACATAAAACTTCATGTCACATCCCACTCACCCTTCAACAAAGTATTGACAAATTATTATTGAAAATGTAAAAATTTTTTATCATCATACATTGTAGCGCATTTCATAAGAAAAGTAAACAGGAAAATCAGAAATGTCCCGTGACCTGGAAGCGTCTTATTGTGCCCGCCTGTCGGGCTGTGATAAGAACCCACATTTTCATGTAAGGAAAAGGAGGAAGTACGAAATGAAGAAGAGAAGGTTAGCCGCCCTGGTGCTGGCTGCGTCCACCCTTCTGACCCTGGCGCTGGCAGGCTGCCAGCCGGACCAGCCTTCCGGCAGCTCTCCCCAGCCCGGCGCGGAGACCGGCGGCGGCAGCGAGGAGACCAGCAAGGACCTGGTCATCGGCGTGGTGGCCGACGTGGTCTCCCTGGATCCCGCCGCGAAGGACAGCGGCACCGAGATGCAGATTGCCTCCCACCTGTACGATCCCCTGGTGGACTATGACGCCGATCTGACCAAGAAGCCCGGCCTGGCCGAGAGCTGGGAGATCCTGGACGACGGCGTGACCTGGGAGTTCAAGCTGCGTCAGGGCGTAAAGTTCTCCAACGGCAATGACTTTACCGCCGACGACGTGGTGTATTCCATTGAGCGGATTCTGAATGATCCCACCCTGGAGATGGGCGTGTACCTGATGCGCCTGCAGGAGGTCAAGAAGGTGGACGACTATACCGTCCAGCTGGTGACCAAGATCCCCTACCCCGTGTTCTCCGGCAGCCTGACCCACATTATGATGCTGGACAAGGAGACCTGCGAGGGCCTGAGCAATGAGGAGATTGCCGACAACCCCGTGGGTACCGGCCGCTACCGCCTGGTGGAGCACGTGAAGGGCTCCAGCATCAAGCTGGAGCGCAACGACGAGTGGTGGGGCGATGAGCTGCCCGAGGCTGAGACCGTGGAATTCCGGGTCATTGCCAACGACGCCACCCGTACCACCGCCCTGCTCAACGGCGAGGTGGACTTCATCAGCAACATCCCCGTCATGGACGCGGATCGCATTTCCAGCAGCGAGGGCGTGCAGGTCATCACCAGCCCCAGCCTGTCCTGCAACTACCTGGGCTTTGACCTGCTGAACGAGACCGGCTCCGACGGCACCGACGATCCCAACCCCCTGATGATCAAGGAGGTCCGCCAGGCCATTTACCACGCCATCAACATCGATGAAATCATTGATGTGGTGATGAACGGCTATGCCACCGTGGCCAATTCCTATATGCCCAGCATCTGCGTGGGCTACAACCCGGATGCGGAGCGGCCCGCCTATGACCCCGACCTGGCCAAGGAGCTGCTGGCCGAGGCCGGCTATCCCGACGGCTTCAACCTGCGCATTGACGGCAACAGCGAGAGCGACGTGAATGCCGACCAGGTGATTCAGGCTGTGGCCACCTACCTGGAGCGGGTGGGCATCAAGACCGAGGTCAACCTGATTCCCCGGGCTTCCTTCTATGAAAAGACCGATCCGGAGAACCTGCAGTCCTCCTGCTATATGGCCGGCTGGGGCGACGGCTCCGGCGAGGGCATGGTCATCTTCAACGACATGGTGTATACCTACAACGGCAAGGAGGGCCTTGGCGAGGGCAACCGCGGCCATTACAGCAATCCCGAGGTGGACGCCCTTCTGGATCAGGCCTCTGTGGAGAGCGATCAGGCCAAGCGTGCCGAGCTGGTAAGCCAGGTGGATGACATCACCCGGGACGATGCGGGCTACATCCCCCTGTTCTTCAAGGACAATATCTTCGGCGTCCGCGAGGGCCTGGAGTACACCCCCCGTTCCGACGACCACATTCTGGCCTGGGATTTCAAGTTTTAATACGCCATAACCCAAGGGCGGGAGGAGGTACGCATCCTCCCGCCCTCCTATCTAGCGCCCAGAGACGGCCCCCGCAGGGGCAGCCCCGGCGAGGAAAGGTGATTCCGTGATTAAATATCTTTTGAAGCGGCTCTTTCAGATGGTGATTACCCTGCTGATTTCATCCATCCTGGTATTCATCCTGGCCAACTTCATTGGCGATCCGGTCAATATGCTGGTTTCGCCGAAGGCTCCGCCGGAGGTGAAGGAACAGGTGCGGGAGATGCTGGGCCTGAACGATCCGATCTTGGAGCAGTATATAAACTTTGTGTCCAACGCCATCCGGGGAGACTTTGGCGACTCTTACATTTATAAGGAGGACGTCATGGGCCTCATCCTGGAACGGGCGCCGGCCACGCTGGAGCTGGTGTTCGTCTCAGTGATCCTGGCCCTGGTGATTTCCATTCCGCTGGGCGTCTACGCGGGGGCTTTCCCAAAGCGAAAAAGCAGCTCGTTGATTATGGGCGGCTCCATTCTGGGTATTTCGCTGCCTACGTTCTTCATCGGCATCATGCTGATTTTTGTCTTTTCCCTCATGCTGGGCTGGCTGCCCTCGTCGGGCAGGGGGCCAACCGCCACGTTCCTGGGAGGGAAGTTCAGCCTGTTTGTGGCGGGAGGCCTTCAGTACATTATAATGCCCGCCCTGACCCTCTCCATCTCCAATATTGCCTCCCTGGTGCGTCTCACCCGGGCGGGCGTCATGGAGAACATGAGGCAGGACTATATCAAATTCGCCCGCGCCAAAGGGGTATCCACCCGTCGCGTCCTGTTCGGCCACGCCCTGAAAAATGCGCTGATTCCGGTGGTGACGGTGTTCGGCATGGAGATTGGCTCCCTGATTGCCTTTACCACGGTGACTGAGACCATCTTCTCCTGGCCCGGCCTGGGGAAGCTGCTCATCGACTCCATTAACTCGGTAGACCGCCCGGTCATCGTGGCCTATCTGTGCCTGACGACGATCCTGTTCGTATTCATCAACTTCGTGGTCGATATTCTCTATACCATTATCGATCCGAGAATCAAGCTTAGGTGACGTGCTATGAATGGACAAACGGTTCAAACGGCGGCCGAGCGGGTCAGCCCGTGGCAGAAATTCCTCCGGTCTGAGTTCTTCGCCAACTACCGCCGCCGCCCCTCCGCCATTGTGGGCAGCATCATTGTGGCCCTGATTCTGGTGGTGGCCCTGCTGGGGCCCATCTTCGCGCCCCAGAACCCCTATGATGTGGGGTCTCTCTCGCTCGCCGATTCCTATAAGCCGCCCGTATGGCAGGAGGGAGGAGACGCCCGGTTCCCCCTCGGCACGGACAGCCAGGGCCGGGATATGCTGAGCCTGCTTATCTACGGCAGCCGGGTCTCCCTGTTCATCGGCGTGGTGGGCACCCTGCTCTCCTGCGCCGTGGGAATTACACTGGGGCTGATCGCGGGCTATTTCGGCGGCAGGACGGATGCGGTGATCATGCGCTTTGCGGACATACTCCTGTCCTTCCCCGACATCCTGATTGCGCTGTTTATCATGACCATGTTTGGGCGCGGCGTGGACAAGCTGCTCATTGTATTTACCATCCTGGGGTGTGTCAGCTACATCCGCACGGTCCGGGCCGAGGTCCTCTCCGTCAAGCAGACGGAATATGTGGACGCGGCCCGGGTGATTGGCCTGCCCAACCCGCTGATCATTATCCGGCATGTGCTCCCCAACGTTATGACCACCATCATCGTTCTGTCCACCATGAAGGTGGGCGGCCTGGTCCTGTCGGAGGCCACGCTGTCCTTCCTGGGCGCGGGCGTGCCGGTGACGGAGCCCTCCCTGGGCATGCTGGTGAAGAACGGCTTTGACGTGCTCTTCAGCGGCTACTGGTGGATTGCAGTGCTCCCGGGCCTGTACATTATGCTGCTGGTGTTCGGCATCAACCTGTTGGGCGACTTCCTGCGGGATGAGTTCAACCCGAAACTGAAGTGAGGAGTGGAAAGCCATGGGAAAGACACTTTTGCAGGTGGAGAACCTGCGTACCTATTTCCACACCTTCCGCGGCGTTGTCAAGGCGGTCGACGGCATCAGCTTTTCCCTGGACGAGGGACAGGTGCTGGGCATTGTAGGGGAGTCGGGCAGCGGCAAGTCGGTAACCAGCTTTTCCATCCTCAAGCTGGTGGAGAGCCCCGGCGTGGTTGAGTCGGACCACATCTATTTCCGGGGCGAGGACATCAGCGGCAAAACGGAAAAGGAAATGATGAAGATCCGGGGCAAGGAGATCTCCATGATATTCCAGGACCCCATGACCTCCCTCAATCCGCTCTATACCATTGAAAAACAGATTACCGAGATGCTGGACCTCCATCAGAAGGGCATGAGCAAAAAGCAGAAGAGGGACCGGTGCATCGAGCTGCTTCATATGGTGGGCATCCCCAACCCGGAGAGCCGGCTGAAGAGCTACCCCCACCAGTTCTCCGGCGGTATGCGGCAGCGGGTGATCATCGCCATTGCCCTGGCCGCCAACCCCAATCTGATCATTGCCGACGAGCCCACCACCGCCCTGGATGTGACCATTCAGGCCCAGATCCTCAAGCTGATGGATCGGCTGGTCAAGGAGCAGGGGGCGTCCCTGATCCTGATTACCCACGATCTGGCGGTGGTCTCCCAGATGGCGGACAGGATCCTGGTCATGTATTGCGGAAAAATTGTGGAGAGCGGCTCCCGGGATGATATCATCCACCGTCCCACCCACCCCTATACGGTGGGCCTGCTCAACTCCATCCCCCGGATGACGGAAGAGCAGGCCCGGCTGGACTCCATTCCGGGCATGGTGCCCAGCATGCTGGATTTGCCGCAGGGATGCTATTTTGCCCCCCGCTGCAAATACTGCCGGGAGATCTGCCGGACCAAGGCGCCGGAGAACCGGCAGGTGGGGGAGGGGCACATTGTCTGCTGCCACTACCCCCTGACGGGAGGTGAAGGCCATGAGTAAGATTCTTCAGGTGGAGAACCTGGTGCAGGAGTTTGACCTGACGCGGGATCTGCTGGACCGAATCAAGTTCAAAAAGGGCCGCTTTACCATGGAGCGGCAGGTGGTCCATGCGGTCAATAACGTAAGCTTTGACGTGGAGACGGGCGAGGTGTTCAGCCTGGTGGGCGAGTCAGGCTGCGGCAAATCCACCACGGCCCGGACGGCTATCCGGCTCCAGGAGCCGAGATCCGGGAAGATCCTGTTCGAGGGGAAAGACATTACCCACATCAGCCAGAAGGAACTGCGGCCCATCCGGCGGCAGATTCAGATGATTTTCCAGGATCCCTACGCCTCCCTGAACCCTCGGCAGAAAATCCGGGATATACTGGTGGAGCCCATTCTCTTCCACGGGCTGGCGTCCAGCCGCAAAGAGGCGGCGGACAAGGCTGTCTATCTGCTGGAGCGTGTGGGCCTGAGCGCGGAGCAGGCCAACCGCTATCCCCACCAGTTCTCCGGCGGACAGCGGCAGCGCATCGGAATTGCCCGGGCGCTGGCGGTGGAGCCGAAGTTTATCATTGCCGACGAGCCGGTTTCCGCGCTGGACGTGTCCATCCAGGCGCAGATTCTCAATATTCTGATGGATTTGAAGGATGAGTTCCACCTCTCCTATCTGTTTATCGCCCACGACCTCAGCGTGGTCAAGCATATCAGCGACAGCCTGGCGGTCATGTACCTGGGGGCCATTGTGGAGCGCGCGCCCAAACGGGTGCTTTTCAGCAACCCCCTGCACCCCTACACCAAGGCGCTGTTTTCCGCAGCGCCCACCATTGATGAAAACAACATCAGCGAGTCCCAGGAGCTGAAGGGCGAAATCCCCAGCCCCATCCATCTGCCCTCCGGCTGCCTGTTCCACGACCGCTGCCCCCTGGCCCGGCCGGAGTGTGCGGAGCAGGTTCCGGCGCTGCGGGAGGTGGAGCCCGGACACTTTGCGGCCTGCCACCTGCTGAAAGCCACGCAGGGTACGGGAGAAGTACAGGAAAGGAGCGAGCAGCCATGAAGGCAGATCTGATCCAAAACCTGGAGGACCGAAGCTGGGACGGCATAGTGCTGCCTGTGGCGAAGGGGGCGCTGAAGGACCTTGCTCTACCGGAGATCGGCGAGCTGGAGGCTGTGCGCCGGCAGGGCGCCTTCGCCGGTAATCAGGGCGAGCTGTATCAGTTTACCACCCTGCGGGACGGAAAGCTGTGCCGCTGGTTCCTGGCGGGCCTGGGAGAGACGTGGGGTCTGGAGGAGATGCTGGAGAGCTGCGCGGCGGCCTGGCGCCAGTGCCATGAGCTGGGGCTGGAGCGAGTGTGCGCCGTTTTCTCCGGCCTGGGCGCCCCCCTGACCCCCGCCCTGCTCCAGAAGGCGGCGGAGGCCGCCCTGCTGACCGCCTACCGCTTTGACAAGTATAAGCCGGAGCCAGAGAAACCGGGCGTGCAGGAGGCGGCGTTCCTCTGCGGCGGCGAAGAGACATTCCGGACCGCCCTGCGGGACGCGGAGCTGGGCGCCCGGGCCGTCTGTCTGGCCCGGGATCTGATCAATGAGCCGCCCAACGTGATGACGCCCGTCTGCCTGGCCGACTCCGCCCGGGAAATCCTGGCGGGCACGCCGGTGAAGGTCAGGGTCTACGGCCGGGAGGAGACGGCGCAGATCGGCCTGACCGCGTTCCTGGAAGTGGGGAAGGGCTCCCTTCAGGAACCCATGCTCATTGTCATGGAATACACCGGAGATCCCGCCAGGCCGGAGCGCCGCCTTGGCCTCATCGGCAAGGGCCTGACCTATGACAGCGGCGGATACTCGCTCCAGTCCTCTGAATTTATGGAGACCATGCAGCACGACATGAGCGGCGGCGCGGCGGTTATCGCCGCCCTGTGGGCGGCCCAGGCCCGGGGGCTGGCCGTCAATGTGACCGGGATCATTGCCGCCTGTGAGAACAAGCTTTCCGCCTCTGCCTACGTGCCGGGAGATGTGATTCGCTCCATGTCCGGCCGGTATATTGAGGTGAACAACACCGACGCCGAGGGGCGGATTACCCTGGCCGACGCGGTGACCTATGCCAAACAGTGCTGCGGTGTGGACAGGATTGTAGACATTGCCACCCTGACCGACGGGATCCAGACTGCCCTGGGCGATCGGCGCTGCGGCCTCTTTACCAACAGCCGGACGCTGGCGGGCCGGGTGGAGGAGGCCGCCCTGGCCTCCTGCGAGCGGGTCTGGGAGCTGCCCTGCGACGAGAATCTGCGCCGTGTGCTGGATTCCCGGGTGGCCAGCCTGAAAAACAGCGCCATGGGGTCCAGCGTGGGCGGCTATGCCACGGTGGGCGCCATGTTCATCAAGGAGTTTGTGGAGGATACACCCTGGGTGCATCTGGACATCGGCGGCACCGCCTGGAGCCGCGCCTGCGAGGGGATCTATACCAAAGGCGGCGTGGGCTTCGGCGTCCGCCTCCTCTATGAAATGCTGCGCGGAATGGAGGGAGAATAGGGAATGGAGACGCTGCAGCTGACCGACTTCTTCAAATACCGCTATCCCTCCGCCCTGGAGCTCTCCCCGGACGGAAAGCGCCTGGCCTTTGCGGTGAAGGAGGTTGACCCTGAGGCCGACGGTTACCGCTGGGGCCTGTGGCTGTGCGAGCTGTCGGCGGGCGGCTGCCGCCCGCTGACGGGCGGCGAGGGACTGCGCCGGCCGGTGTGGGAGGACGACGGGCACCTTCTGATCTGGGAGCAGCAGCCGGACGAGGAACTGCGGAAGCGGGGCGTGGAGGCAAGCCGGACGCGCCTTTCCCGCCTGGATGTCATAAGCGGGGAAAAGACTGCGCTGGCTGCGGTCCCGCTGCCGGTGACGGCGGCCTGGCCCCTGGGGGACGGCCGCTATCTGCTGACGGCAGAGACCAGGCTGGGCGAGCCCAACCTGCTGGAACTGGAGGGAGCCGCCCGGGAGCAGGAGATTGCCCGCAGGCTGCATGCCAGGGGCTATCAGGTTCTTACCGAGCTGCCCCTGTGTGAAAACGGCGTGGGGATTGTCAACCGGATGCGCAATTCTCTTTTTCTCCTGGAACGGGACGGGAGCCTGGCGGCCGTTACGCCGCCCCACTGGGATGTAAACCATGTCAACGTGTCCGGCGGGCGGGTGGTTTTCACCGCGTTTCCCTTCCGGGACGTCAAACCCGTGACCGAGGGGGTATACCGCTGGGCCCCGGGCGGAGAGCCTGAGACCATTATCCCTCCCGATCGGTACAGTGTGGACTACGCGGGCTTTTATGGGGATCAGGTGCTGTGCCTGGGCCTGGTGATGAAGGATTTCGGCGTGTATGAGCACCCCACCTTCTTCCTGGCGGACGGCGGAGAGATCGTGGACCTGGGCCGCTATGACAGGCGGGTCAACTCCGAGGTGGTGACCGACAGCTTTGACGGCCGGGTAACCGGCCAGCGCATGGTGGACAGAGCGCTCTACTTTTTGAACACTGACGGCGTGGGGGTCCAGCTGTGCCGCTGGACCCGTGAGGAGGGCGTGGTCCCCCTGCGTGGAGGCGACGACTACCTCATCGATTTTGACACCCGGGACGGCAAAAGCTTCGTCCTGGTGGCCGCTGCCGGCCTGGGCCTGCCGGAGGTCTATCTCTGGCAGGAGGACGGCATGCGCCGGCTGACCCATCTGAACGACGGGGTGCTGGAGGGGAAAACGCTGTCCGTGCCGGAGGCCTTTACCTTCCGGGATCGGGACGGGGTGGAGGTGGACGGCTTCGTCCTCAAGCCGGTGGGCTACCGGCCGGGCGGCTCCTATCCCGGGATCCTCCACATCCACGGAGGCCCCAAAATGGTCTTTGGTCCCGGATTCCACCACGAGATGCAGCTCTGGGCGGCCAGGGGATATTTTGTCTGCTACTGCAATCCCCGGGGCAGCTGCGGAAAGGGCAACGCCTTTGCCGATCTGCAGGGAAAGTACGGCACCGTGGACTTCAACGACCTGATGGATTTCACCGACGAGGTGATCAGGCGCTACCCGGATCTGGACGCCGGGCGGATGGGTGTGTGCGGCGGCTCCTACGGCGGTTTTATGACCAACTGGGTCATCGGCCATACGGACCGCTTCCGCTGCGCCGTATCCCAGCGGAGCATCGCCAACTATGTGGGGGATTATCTCCTCTCCGACATCGGGTATTACTATGTGCCGGACCAGCAGCTGGGGACGGTGTGGGATCATCCGGAGCGGCTGTGGGAGGCCTCGCCGCTGACATATGCGGATCGGGTCCGCACGCCCACCCTCTTTATTCACTCAGACAAGGACTACCGCTGTACCCTGGCCAATGGGCTGGAGATGTTTGCCGCCCTGAAGCTCCACGGTGTGGAGACGAGACTGTGCATGTTCTACGGCGAGGATCACGGTCTGAGCCGGACGGGGAAGCCCTCCAACCGGATTTGCCGCATGGAGGAGATCCTGGCCTGGCTGGACGGACACCTGAAGGAAGGGGATGCCCATGAATCAGCTTGATTTTGATCAGCCTGTGGAGCGCCGGGGCACCGCATCCTTCAAATGGGACGGCGCGGAGGCCGCCTTTGGCCGGGGCGATGTGATTCCGCTGTGGGTGGCGGACATGGACTTTCCCTGCGCCCCGGAAATCCTGGAGGCCTTTGAGGCGCGGATCCGCCACGGCGTCATGGGCTATACCATCCGCACGCCCAGGTACCTGGAGGCGGTGCGGGGCTGGTTCCGCAGCCGCCACGGCTGGGAGGTGCCGGAGGAACACCTGGCTTTTGCCCCGCCCGGGGTCATATTTGCCGTCAATGTGCTCATCGACATACTGACAAAGCCGGGCGACCGGATTGTGATGCAGACGCCCAACTACGACGCGCTGATGTCCTCCGTTACGGAGGGGGGGCGCATTCTGGCGGAAAACCCGCTGAAGGTGGAGAACGGGCGGTATACCCTGGACTTTGACGGGCTGGAGCGGGAGCTGGCCCGGCCGGGCACGAAGGTGCTGCTCATGTCCAATCCCAACAACCCCACCGGGCGGCTCTGGACGCCGGAGGAGCTGAGACGGCTGGGAGAGATGTGCCTGGCCCATGGCGTGACCATCCTCAGCGACGATATCCACGCGGATCTGGCCATGCCCGGGTATCGGTATACCCCGCTGCCTTCCCTCTCTCCGGAGCTGGCCCGGGCCAGCGTGCTGCTGACCTCCACCAACAAGACCTTTAACCTGGGCGGGCTGCAGATGGCTACCCTGGCCATCGGGGATGAGGAGCTGCGGATGCGCTTCAACCAGGCCATGTGCCGCTACCAGACCCGGCTGGACAACCTGTTCGGGGCCGTTGCCCTGGAAACCGCTTACGAGAAGTGCGGCTACTGGCTGGACCAGGCGGTGGCCTATATCGACGGAAACCGCCGGGCCCTGGAGAAGTTTGCGGAGGAGCACCTGCCGCAGCTGAAGTTCTGCCCCATGGAGGCCACCTATTTTTCCTGGGTGGATTTCTCCGGCCTGGGCAAAGGAGAAGGGCTGGAGTCCTTCCTGGTGGAGGAGTGCGGAGTGGCGCTCACCCCCGGCAGGGAGTTTTCAGAGCAGTACAGTCAGTTTATGCGGGTGAACCTGGCCTGCCGGCGGGAGCTGCTGCTCCAGGCCTTTCGGCAGATTGCCCGGCATATCTGAGGAAACGGAAAAGAGACGGGCCCGCTTTCGGCGGGTCCGTCTCTTTTCTGCAGGAGGGGGCGCAGCCTGTCAGCTCTTTCCGCTGCGGATGCGCTGAAGGTAGCGGTAAACTGTGGGTTCAGAGATATGCAGCTCCGTGGCGGTCTGCCCCACGGAGCCCTTGGTGGCAAATACGCCCTGGCTGTCCAGGGATTTGATGATCTCCAGCTTTTCCGAGGTCCCCATATCGTCGGGAGATACGTGATACCGGAGCACAGTGGAGTGGATCAGACTGCTGGAGAGCTCGGAAATGGAGTCGTCCAGGTTTTCCGTATAGGTTGTGCGGCGCTGCCCCTCCATGGGCAGGGAGAAGGCCTCCATCAGGCTGTGCAGCCTGTCAGAGAGGAGAAAGAAATCCTCCACATCGTGGTTGACGCAGATCAGGCCCCGCAGCTCAGAGCCCTCCTTGATAAAATAGGTGGAGGAGACAAAACGCTTGCCGCCCCGGGTACGTCCCTCGTAATTGGCCACATAATCGCGCTCCAGATAAGCGCCGGTCCGAATCAGCTCCTTGGCCAGATCCGTCATGGGATCCCCGATGCGCCGGCCGCTGAGGTGCCCGTTGCAGGCGGCAATGACGGAGCGCTCCGGCGTGGAGACGTCGTGAAGGATGATCTCATAGTTTTTTCCGCAAATTTCCCCCATAAACTGGACAACGGGGATATACCGCTCCAGATAGGCGTAGTTGCTCAAATTATCCCAGCTTTCTCCTGATTCCCGTCGCTGCGCATACTGCGGGCCGGTTGAGTTTACATATCTATTTTAATAGATTTGCAGAGAAAAAACAATCCTTATCCGCGGAAAAGCGAGAGGAATTTCTCATATTGACAAACCTCTGCAAATAAATCATAATCAGAGGGGAGAAAAGCTTATCGGCAGGGAGCGCGGTATGAAATATGACTTTGACACCCCCGTTGACCGCCGGGGGACATCTTCCTATAAGTGGGATACCGGGAACGATTTTTTCGGTCTGGACGATCTCATCCCCATGTGGGTAGCGGACATGGACTTTGCCTGCGCGCCCTGTATTGTGGAGGCGGTTCAGAAGCGGGCGGCCCACCCGATCTATGGCTACACGGCCAGGCAGCAGCCCTACTATGACGCGGTTATGGGGTGGCTGGAGCGGCGGCACGGTTTTTCCGTGAATCAGGAGCATCTCTGCTTCTCGCCGCCGGGGGTAATCTATGCCATGAATATCGTCCTGCGCGCCCTGACGCAGCCGGGGGACAAGGTGCTTATCCCTGTCCCCAACTATGAGTCCCTCTTTGACCTGGCCGATCGGAGCGGCCGGGTGCTGGAGGAGTCGCCCATGATATGGGAGAACGGGCGGTATACCCTGGACTATCAGGATCTGGAGCGCCGGGCTCCGGGCGCAAAGGCCCTGATTTTTTCCAGCCCCCACAATCCCACCGGGCGGGTCTGGAGCAGGGAGGAGCTGGAGCGCCTGGCAGAGATCTGCCTGCGGCACGGCGTGTTTATGCTGGTGGATGAAATTCACTGCGACTTTGTACCCAGGGAGCATCCGCACACCACCTTCGGCCTCCTGGGGGAGGAGGTGCTCCGCCGGTCCATGATCTGTTATTCGGCCAGCAAAGGGTTTAACCTGGGGGGCCTGGGCCTGGCCACGGTTGTGCTGGCCGACGACGATCTGCGCTTCCGGCTGAAGGAGGAAATGGCCATTGCCCAGACCAGGCTGGACAACGTATTCGGCGCGGCGGCTCTGATGGCGGCCTATACCCCGGAGGGGGAGGAGTGGCTGGATCAGGCGGTGGAGTATGTGACGGAGAACAAGCGCTGGCTGGGGGAATTCCTCCGGCGGCACATTCCGCAGATCCAAATGGTCCCCTCCGAAGGGACCTATCTGGTCTGGCTGGACTGCTCCGGGCTGCCCTATCGGGGAATGGCCCTGGAGCACTTCATGATCAACCGGGCCCGGGTGGCCATGAGCGCGGGCTATGAGTTCGGCCCCCGGGGGGATTGCTTCCTGCGGATGAACGTGGCCTGTCCCCGCTGTACGCTGGAGGAGGCGCTGATGCGCATCCGAAAGGCTGTGGCGGGCATCGGAGGTGTGTGATCCGGCCCTGGCGGCCCGCGCCGGGTGAGAACGGTAGCCGGCCTGGGAAGGCCGTGGAAGGCGTCCGCGTCCAGCGGACGCTTTTCTTGTAAAAGAAAACCACCGGCAATGCCGGTGGTTCGAAAAAGCTTTAGCTATGCGAAAAAAGTATCCTCCTTTGGTAGAATAGTGGAGGTCTGCCAACCGCCAGAAAGAACCAAAGGAGGAATCAAGTCCAGATGAAACTTGATGTAACGAGTTTAGCACACACGAAAGTACAGTTTATAAGGGACTACACTGAGTAAAGGTCTGATGGGAGGTGTGCCGCCCGTCAGATTTTTTATTTTTTCACGTCTTACATCGTTCTGTTTTGCAGGGCAGAACATTCGCAGCGAAGGCGAGTTCGAGAAATATCTTTATTTGGCACGATTCGATTAAAATCAGGCAGGATCGTGCCTTGTGTTCTTTTTGCTATTCTTCTATACTTGATTTCTGAAAAGGTGTAGGCAGAGGACAGGCTCTCAAAATGTGACTTGTCTTCTGAAAAAACGGAATCGAGAAACAGAGGCAGGTAGGCCCTTAAAATTTGTAGAACAGAAAACAGTCTCATGGAGGAATGAATCATGAAATGCGAAAATTGTGGCAAGAACGAAGCAAACTTCGTATATCGCAGCAGTATCAATGGCAGAACAGAAGAACATCACTTCTGCCAAGCCTGTGCCGAAAAGCTGGGCTATACTCGGAGTTTTTTTGATCAGCGGCCATCCTTGATGGACAGCTTCTTCGGAAACAATAGTTTCTTTGGCTCCATGCCGTCTTTGATGGGCCGGATGCTGGAGAGTCCTTTTGATGATTTCTTCGACGAAATGCCTGTCATCGGAGCAGTTCCGGTGCAGGAGGTTCAGAAGGAGCGGCAGGATAACCTGATGAGTTGTGAGGACCAGAGCCGTTTTTCCTACCTGCGGCAGATGAATGCATTAAAGCATGCACAGAAGAAGGCGATTCACGAAGAAGACTTTGAGCGTGCCGCAGAGCTGCGGGACGAAATTTACAAGTTAGAAGAAACTCATAAGGAAGCCGAAGCGTCTAAAAAAGATGATAAAGATCACAATTAAAGCGTGCATCTAAAGGATAGACACGCTTCATAATCAAAGAGAGGTATCGCATTATGGATGAAAATAAATTCACTCCCACTGCGGAAGAAGCTTTACAGCTGGCTCAGGAGGCTGCAGGCGAATTAGGTCACGGCTACGTGGGAACAGAACACCTGTTACTGGGGTTGATGCGTGAGGATGAGGGACTTGCCCATGCGGTTTTGACAGAGGCCGGTCTGACGGATGATCTGCTCACCGAAATGATCCGCAAAACCGCCGGTTCCCGCCCTTCAGACAGCAGCGGTTCTGCCCAGAACCTGAGTCCCAGAACGAAGCATGTACTGGAAATTGCCATGGAGGATGCTATTCGTGGCGGCTATGCCTATATCGGCACAGAGCATCTGTTGGCGGGCATTCTTCGTGAGGGCAACAATATGGCAGTCCGTATTCTTCGCTCTGCCGGTGTGGATGCCCGTCAACTGTATACAGCACTGATGAATAAACTCAGCGTTGCATCCCACGCTCAAAGCAACGGCAACGCCTCAGATGCCGGAGGCAGCGAGGAGGGCGGCAAGAATAAGACCTTATCGGAGTTTACCCACGATTTGACAGCCGACGCCAGAACAGGAAAATTGGATCCTGTCATTGGTCGTGATAACGAGATCAAGCGGGTGATCCAGATCCTGTCCCGCCGCAGTAAGAATAACCCCTGTCTTATTGGCGAACCCGGCGTCGGCAAGACGGCCATAGCCGAGGGACTGGCTCAGAAAATTGCCGAGGGTAAGGTGCCGGAAAAGCTCCTGGACAAAAAGCTGCTGGCTTTGGACCTTACTGGCATGGTAGCCGGTGCTAAGTACCGTGGCGAATTTGAAGACCGTATCAAGAAGGTAATGCAGGAGGCTAAAAAGGACGGCAACATCATCCTTTTCATCGACGAGCTGCACACCATTGTCGGCGCCGGCTCCGCCGAGGGCGCCGTAGACGCCGCCAATATTCTGAAGCCGGCTCTCAGCCGCGGCGAGATCCAAATCGTCGGTGCAACAACTTTGAATGAATACCGCAAGTACATCGAAAAGGATGCTGCGCTGGAGCGTCGTTTCCAGCCGGTTACTGTAGGTGAACCAAGTCAAGAGGCCACACTGGAGATCTTGAAGGGCCTGCGGGAAAAGTATGAGCAGTACCACGGCCTGCACATTACTGATGAAGCTCTGAAGGCTGCGGTGGAACTCTCTGCCCGATACATCAACGACCGATTTCTGCCGGACAAAGCCATCGACCTGATGGACGAGGCTGCCAGCCGCGTGCAGATGGAGGCAGAAGAACCTTCCGAAGAACTCACGAACCTTGAAGAAAAGCTCAACGCCCTTGCCGCAGATAAGGAAGCCGCCATTTCGGCAGAAGATTTTGAGAAGGCTGCCCAACTGCGGGATACCGAAAAGGACTATAAGAAACAGTTGGAGGCCGAGCGCAGTAAGCGCCGCAAGAGCAATAAAGAGCACCGGAATGTGACCGAAGAGGATATTGCCGCTGTTGTGTCCGACTGGACCGGCGTCCCTGTGACACGTCTTACCGAGGACGAAAGTCAGCGTCTGCTACATATGGAAGATACCCTTCACAAACGGGTCGTAGGTCAGGACGAGGCCGTAAAGGCTGTGGCTCGTGCCATTCGCCGTGGTCGTGTCGGCTTGAAGGATCCCAAACGCCCCATCGGCAGTTTCCTGTTCCTGGGTCCTACTGGTGTTGGCAAAACGGAACTGTGTAAATCTCTGGCAGAAGCCATGTTTGGCGACGAAAACGCCATGATCCGAATCGACATGTCCGAATATATGGAACGGCATACGGTGTCCCGTCTGGTCGGCTCGCCTCCCGGATATGTGGGTCACGATGAAGGCGGTCAGCTGACGGAGAAGGTGCGCCGTAAGCCCTATTCCGTTGTGCTTTTCGATGAAATCGAAAAAGCGCATGAGGATGTGTGGAACATCATGCTCCAGATCCTGGACGATGGCCGTATCACCGATTCTCAGGGCCGCACCGTTGACTTCAAGAACACCGTCATCGTCATGACCAGCAACATCGGCGCAAAGGCGCTTACCGATGCAGGAACCAAGTTAGGTTTTGAAACAGGCGACAAAAAGGCCGAGGCGGATGCCGACAAGACATACGAGCAGGCCAAGAAAACCGTTATGGAAGAGCTGCGCCGCACCTTCCGCCCCGAGTTCCTGAATCGTATCGACGAAATTATCGTGTTCCGAGCTCTCACCGAGCAGGATATTGAAGAGGTGGCTCGTCGGATGCTCAAGACCGTGGAGAACCGTATGGAGTCCATGGGTATCCATTTGGATGCAACCGAAGAAGCAGTGAAGGAGCTTGCCAGAGAAGGCTTCGACCCCAAATATGGTGCACGTCCGTTGCGCCGGGCCATTCAGAATGAGGTGGAGGATGCCGTGGCAGAGAAAATGCTGGATGGCACCCTCAATACCGGGGATACCGCGCAATTGACGGTTGAGGATGATAAACTGGTTGTAACCAAGTGACGTCCTTCATAAAGGCTTTGAAGCTGCTATCCCAATCAGAAAGTTGACAGACTTAAAAGTACAGCTTACAAGGGACTACACTGGGTAACAGTCTGACGGGAGGTGTTCCTCCCGTCAGATTTTCTATATTATCAAAAGTCACTGTCTTACGTCGTCCTGTTTTGCAGAGCATTCGTGGCGAAGGCGTGTTCGAGAAATGTCTTTACTTGGCACGATTCTACCCGGATTAGGCACGATTATATCTTTTCTCTCTTGCAGCTTCACTCTATACTTGAACAATGGGATAGTTATGATGTGTTTCCCCTTTTGTATTTCAGTCAATATAGAAAAACGTCCCTCAAGTATAGGGCAATACCGCAATATCAACAGAGGTGGAATTCAACATGAAAAAGTGGAAAATTGGTGCAGCACTTGTCCTAACAGTCGTGGCTTTGGTAGGCAGTACGACTGCCTACGCTACCGGGCATGCCAGTGGACACCACGGGTGGTATGCCCGGGCCACCTCTGCTACAACGCTTTCGTGGGCAGGAAACTGCTGGAGGGACAGCGATGGTGATGGACTGGCAGACACATGGAACGTCTCCTGTATCGATGATGATGGCGACGGGATTTGTGACCTGTGCGGCCGGATGGGATCCGGCTATGTGGATACCGATGGAAATGGTATCTGTGACAACTACGGAACCGGCAGAGCCGGTGGCGGACACCACAGCGGGAGGCATTGTTGCTGGTGATCTCCGGCCGACCGGGGAAAGTGGGAAAGCATGCGGAGCGAAGAGGACGCCATCCGAGCCAATGGCTGAGTATGGGCGGACATACACCTAAAAGATAAATCGCAAGACAGTAAATGCTTGTTTTTAGGGGGACTGTTCCGCAGGGATAGTCCCCTTTCTATGTATCCCTTACGCTGACAGCGACCCACTGTTTTGCCGGCCTTTACCTGATCCCGCTGGGTATTGACAGCGTGGTCATGGCGTTCAGCCGCATGGAGACGCGGTGGTAAAGCGGGATCTGCGTCCCTGGTTGATAACCATATTCCCCTGCAAGGAGGTTTCACATGTTAAAGTTGCTTCGTAAAATGCGGCGGCGGGAGTGGGGCATGGCCGCCGTCTGTACCCTGCTGATCCTGGGGCAGATCTACTTCGACCTGGCCCTGCCCGACTACATGAGCGACCTCACCGTGCTCATCGAGTCGCCGGAGAGCGCCATGTCGGACATCCTCCGCACCGGCGCTGAGATGCTGGGGTGTACCCTGGCCAGCGCGGTGCTGTGCGTCATCTGCGGCTATCTTACCGCCAGGGTGTCGGCCGGGTTCAGTTACACCCTCCGGCAGGAGGCCTTTTACAAGATCGCGGACTTCGGCCAGCAGGAGATGATGGCGTTCTCCGTGCCCAGCCTTATCACCCGCACCACCAACGACATCACCCAGGTTCAGATGCTCCTGGCCATGGGGCTGCAGATCCTGATCAAGTCCCCCATCATGGCGGTGTGGGCCATCATCAAGATCGTCCATAAGAGCTGGACCCTGTCTGCCATCACCGCGGGCTTTATCCTTGCCCTGCTGGTGATGATGCTGGTGATCCTCGGCATGGTGCTTCCCCGGTTCCGCAGGGTGCAGAAGCTGGTGGACCATATCAACCTGCTGGCCCGGGAAAATCTCACCGGCATCAATGTGGTCCACGCCTACAATGCCGAGAACTATCAGAACGCCAAGTTCCTTAAGAGCAACGAGGAGCTGATGCGCACCCAGCTCTTTAACCAGCGGGCTTTCGCCTTCCTGCTGCCCGGCGTCACCCTGGCCATGAACGCCCTGTCCCTGGTGATCTACTGGGTGGGGGCCGCCATCGTCAATGATGTGCCGGCCGCCGACACGGCCGCGCGTCTGGCCACCTTCGGCAATATCGTGGTGTTCGGCACCTATGCCACCTATGTCATCATGTCCATTATGATGATGGTCATGATCATCATGCTCATGCCCGCGGCCCAGGTGTCCGCCCAGCGCATCGGTGAGGTGCTGGATACCCGTGTGCATCTGAAGCAGGGAGACCGCTCCGATGCCCCGGAAGCAGGCACTGTGGAGTTCAAAGATGTGTCCTTCCACTACCCCGCCTCGGACAAGGACGTGCTGGAGCACATCAGCTTCACCGCCCGGAAAGGCGAGACGGTGGCCTTCATCGGCGCCACAGGTAGCGGCAAGACCACCCTGGTGAGCCTGGCCGCCCGGTTCTACGACGCTACGGTGGGGCAGGTGCTGGTGGACGGCGTGGATGTGAAGGACTACACCTTCGACGCCCTGTACGACCGCATCGGCTATGTGACCCAGAAGGCGATCCTGTTCTCCGGGGACATCCGCAGTAATGTACTCTTTGGCGAGAGCCGGGGCGGCAGCTCGGACGGAGACGTGCAGGAGGCCCTGGATCTGGCCCAGGCCAGTGAATTTGTGGAGAAACTGCCCCAGGGCATCCGCGCCCCCATCGCCCAGGGCGGCTCCAACGTCTCCGGCGGGCAGAAGCAGCGGCTGTCCATCGCCCGGGCCCTGGCGAGAAAGCCGGAGATCCTGGTGTTTGACGACTCCTTCTCCGCCCTGGACTACCGCACCGACGCAAAACTCCGCACCGGCCTTGCCCGGGAGCTGAAGGATGTTACCAAGCTCATCGTGGCCCAACGCATCGGCACCATCCGGGACGCGGACAAGATCATCGTCCTGGACGAGGGGAAGATCGCGGGCATGGGCACCCACGAGGAGTTGATGCGGACTTGCCCGGTCTATCAGGAAATCGCCCGGTCCCAGCTCTCCCCGGACGAGCTGGGCGCGTAAGGAGGGATATTCCGTGCCAAATCTGTCAAGCCGGATGGCTCCGGCATCCAAGAGCAAACGGGGCATCCTGGGGATCCTGCGGGAGCTGCTCACCTATTCCAGCAAACTGAAGGCCCCCATGGCCGTGGCCCTGAGCTTTGCCGCCGTCGGCGCCGTCCTCACCATCATCGGCCCCAGCTTCCTCAGCCAGATCACCGACCTCATCGAGTCCTCCCTGGGCGGGGAGATCGACCTTGGCGCCATTGGCCAGGTGGGGATCATCCTGCTGGTGATCTATGGCCTCAGCTTTGTCTTCACCTATGTGGAGCACTACATCATGGCCACCGTCACCCTGGACCTGTCCCGAAATCTGCGGCAGGATCTGTCCCGGAAGATCAACCGGGTGCCCATGAGCTACTTCAATACCGTATCCCACGGCGACATCCTCAGCCGGGTGACCAACGATGTGAGTACCCTGCAGCAGGCCCTGGCCAACAGCCTGCCCTCCATCATCAGCGCCGTGGCCCAGTTTGTGGGATGTCTCGTTATGATGTTCGTCACCGAGTGGCGCATGGCTCTGGCCGCCGTTGCCGTGACGGCGCTGGGCTTTGTGCTCATGGCCGCTGTGATGCTCCGCTCTCAGAAGTACTTCACCGCCCGGCAGGTGAACCTGAGCACCCTCAACGGCTACATCGAGGAGATGTACTCCGGCCACGACGTGGTACGCCTGTCCCGGGCGAACGATCAGATCAAGGAGACCTTCGGCGGCATGAACGCCGTCCTCTACGACGCGGAGTGGCGCAGTCAGTTCCTGTCCGGCATCATGCAGCCCATGATGAACATCGTGGGCAACCTGGGCTATGTGGCGGTGTGCGTCCTGGGCGCCGGCCTGGCGATGGCCGGGGAGATCTCTTTCGGCGTCATCGTGGCCTTTATCCTCTATGTGCGTCTCTTTACCTCCCCCCTGAGCACGCTGGCCCAGGGTATGACCCAGATGCAGACAGCGGCCGCCGCCGGCGACCACATCTTCGATTTCCTCCATGCCCAGGAGCTGTCCGACGAGACCGGCAGGCAGGGAAAACTCAAGGACGTCCGGGGCGAGGTGGAGTTCGACCATGTGCGGTTCAGCTACCCCGACAACCCGGACAAGGTCATCATCAAGGATTTCTCCGCCCACATCCTGCCCGGGCAGAAGGTGGCCATCGTGGGGCCCACCGGGGCGGGCAAGACCACTATGGTGAATCTGCTGATGCGGTTTTTTGAGATCAACAGCGGCAGCATCAAGATTGACGGCGTCCCCACCTCCCAGATGACGAGAGAGGACGTCCACGACTTGTTCAGCATGGTGCTCCAGGACACCTGGCTCTTTGAGGGCACAGTCCGGGAGAACCTGGTCTACAACAAGGCCGGCGTCACGGAGGAGCAGCTGGCGCGGGCCTGTAAAGCCTGCGGCATCTATCACTTCATTGAGACACTGCCCAAGGGCTTTGATACGGTGCTGGATGACAGCATCGCCATCTCCGCCGGGCAGAAGCAGCTGCTCACCATCGCCCGGGCCATGGTGCAGAACAACCCCATGCTCATTCTGGACGAGGCGACCTCCTCCGTGGACACCCGCACCGAGCAGATCACCCAGAAAGCTATGGATCAACTCACGGAGCGCCGCACCAGCTTCGTCATCGCCCACCGGCTGTCCACCATCCGCAACGCCGACCTGATTCTGGTGCTGAAGGACGGCGACATCATCGAGCAGGGCACCCATGAGGAGCTGCTGGCCAGGGGCGGCTTCTACGCCGACCTCTACAACAGCCAATTCGAGAAGGCGTCCTGATCCCCGGAAGGGGAGAAAGGAAACCGGAAAGGCGCTTGTATATGGATCCAATTTTTCTCTTGACCACGCTGGATCAGAATTATCTTCCCCAGCTCCAGGTGTTGCTCACTTCCATTTCGGTGAACAATCCAAAAGATACCTTTGTCCTGATCCTGCTCCACAGCGGCATCCCGGAGAAGGCTATGGAAGGAGTGCGCCGGCAGTGCGGGGCATACGGGTATTCCTTCCTGCCCATTCGGGTGGACGACGCTCTGTTCCAGGGGGCCCCTGTCACCAGGCAGTATCCCAGGGAGATGTATTACCGGCTGCTGGCGTCCCACTTGTTGCCCAAACTGCTGAAACGGGTCCTCTATCTGGACCCGGATATTTTGGTCATCAACCCCCTCCGGCCCCTGTGGGAAACGGATCTCCAGGGCAAGCTGTTTGCCGCCGCCGCCCACACCGGCAAGACAGAGCTGGCCAACAGTGTCAACCAGCTGCGGCTGGGGACAGAGCAGGACTACTACAACTCCGGTGTCCTGCTGATGGATCTGGATGCGGGGCGGCGGGAGATCGTCCCCCAGGAGATCTTTCGGTATGTGGAACAGCACCGCAAGGAGCTGATCCTGCCAGATCAGGATATTCTAAATGCCCTATACAGCGAAAAGATCCTCCCTCTGGAGGACGTACTGTGGAACTATGACGCCCGAAACTACTCCAACTACCTGCTCCGAAGCGGAGGCCGCTGCGACCTGCGGTGGGTGATGGAGCACACGGCCATCCTCCACTTCTGCGGGAAAGAGAAGCCCTGGAAGCCCAAGTACATCCACCGTTTCGGAATCCTGTACCAGCACTACGCCCAGCTTACCCGCCGGGCCTGGGGGATCACTCTGTAAGCCGCCGGTACAAGAAATGAATAGATACTATTCTTGTCTCCCTTTGCCAATCGTCATACGGAATTCTATCGCACGCTTAAAAGATCAGGAGGTGTGAAGGGTGGAGATCTATCGAATCGGTCCAAAACTGGAAGTAATACAGGGCCCGCTGGCTCCCGGGGATCGGGCGCTGGTGCTGCTTACCACCCAGGAAATGGAGCATCCACCGCAACTGACGGGACTTGAAAATGTGATTCGCCACATCCCCTCAGCCCAAGGCGCCAGAGGATGCCGGGTGGAGGCACGCCGAGACTGTTTGAGCGGGACAGTGATTACGCCGCGGCACACCAGAGCCGGGCTCCCGATTGCTTTTGGATTTTTGCTGACGTCGAATCTGCTGGTGCTGTGTGATGATAGTGAGGTGATCCCGGCATTGGTTCACCGACTGTCCAAAGAAGGCCGCTGGCAGGAAAATGGTCCTGGAAGGCTGCTGTGCCAGCTGCTTGAACTGCTTTTGTCAAAGGATGCTCACCACATGGAAGAATTAGAGGATCAGTTGAGCCAGTTGGAGGAGCAAGTGCTCTCTGGCCGGCTGGATCAGTTCACTGCGCCAATCTCCGGCCTGCGCCGGGAGCTGATGCACTGGTCTCGATACTTCTCCCAGCTGGGAAACGTGGCGGACACCCTGGAGGAGGATGACTGGGGCTTATTCACGGAGGAGGAGAGCCGGCTGTTCCATATGCTGTCCCGGCGGCTGGGGCGCCTGCGGGATGACGCCCAGCTCCTGCGGGAGTACTGCCTGCAAGTTCGGGAACTGTTTCAGACGCAGGTGGATCTTCGGCAGAATAAGATCATGAAGACACTGACCTTGGTTACAACGCTCTGTCTCCCCTTGTCTTTGGTGGCCGCCTGGTATGGGATGAATTTCACCGGGATGCCGGAGCTGAGCTGGAAGTATGGCTATCCGGCTGTCATCGCAGCGAGCGTACTCATCGTGATCGCGTGCCTATGGATCATGAAACGGAAAAAATTGTGGTAGCAAGTGTTAAGGAGGAACAGACAGCGTTTTGGAAAACGCCGCCTGTTCCTCCAGAATGCTTACCCCCTCGTTTGATCCAGTCAGGCTGAGATAAAATCTTCCGATTCATTTTTATTCTGACTGATTTTATCACGAGGCACCTTGCCAAAGCAATCGCTGACCCCTATAATAGTTTATAAGTTATGCACCGACTTATAGAGAGAATACGGAGGAATAGGATATGGAGACGGGGGCAGACAAGATGGCCACTCCGCAGTTGGGCAGTCCAGCATTGACCGTATGTTTTTCCGCCTTACTGGCGGGAAGCACTGCGATTGCCGCAGGGCTGTATTGCCTGGCTGTCCAAGCCCTTTCGGAACTCGGCCTGGGCGCGGCGTCCTATACCGCAGCGCTGCTGCTCCCCATCCTGATCGGCGTTGGTGCTGCGCTCGCGACTATTGGACCGGCGAACCGGCGGTTCCGAAAGCTCCGACAAGCTTTTCAGACCATCATTGACGGGGATCTGAGCGTGCGCCTGCCAGAAAAGAACACAGGGATCTTCCGTGTCGCCTATTCTGACTTTAACCGCATGGCACAGGAGCTGGAGAAGGTGCGGGCCATGCGGGAGGAGTATGTCAACACCTTCACGCACGAGTTCAAGACGCCACTGACCGCGATCCGCGGCTTTGCCGAGTTGCTCCAGGAGCCGGGCTTTACCGAGGAGGAGCAGAAGAAGTACCTGCACATCATCGCCAGTGAGACCTGCCAGCTGGCGGAGCTGGCTAACGACGCTCTGCTGCTGACCAAGCTGGAGACCCAGAACCTGCCGGTGGTGCGGGAGAAATTCTGGCTGGATGAACAGATAAGCCATGACCTGACCATGCTGGAGGGCAGCCTCCGGGAGAAGAACCAGAACTTGACTGCGGAAATTGAGCCGGTCGAACTATATGGGAGCAAGGAGCTGCTCTCCCATGTGTGGACGAATCTGATCGGGAACGCCATCAAATATACCCCCAACGGAGGCCAGATCTCAGTCTCCCTCAAGCGAGAAGGCTCCGAGGCGGTATTTACTGTGACTGACAACGGGATCGGAATGTCCGAAGAGGTAAAGGCACATATCTTTGACCGCTACTATCAGGCCGACCCCACCCACACCCGGAAGGGGATCGGCCTGGGACTTCCCATTGTGCATAAGATTCTGGAACTGTGCGGTGGTAAAATTGATGTGGAAAGCCGGTCAGGCGAGGGAAGTACCTTCCGTGTTCATTTGCCGGTAAATCTCTGAATACATGCATCGAATTATAAAAAACTGCCCGGTCTGTACTGACAGACCGGGCAGTTTTCGGCTTTATCACAGCCAGAACCTGCTGGAAAAACAACCCCGCAGAATGGAAGCGATCCCTTGCAGCAGAAAGAACACCCCCACCAGGATAGACAAAGCCAGCAAACCGGCCACGGGCTCCAGGAACGACAGGAAGCCTGCCGCCGCCAGCACCAGGCCCAGGACAGTAAACCATCCCCAGCCGCGAATTCCCAGGCGTTTTAGCTCGAAGGAGTTTGCAAACTTGGTGATGCCGGAAAACATCAGCCACATCCCAAACAGGAACGGGAGCGTCAGGGCGGTGAACCACTGGTCAAAGAGAAGGAACAGCGAGAGCAGGATGGTCAGGATCCCATCCACCAGAAACCACCCGGAACCGGCCATGCAGGACTGCCCCGCAGCGAATACTGCCACATCCACAATACCGGAAAATAACATAGCCAGCCCGAACCACAGGGCCAGGCTTTCCACCGCGACGCCTGGAGAAGCCAGGCAAAGCACCCCGGCTATGATCAGAAGGACTCCGGCTATGATCCATAATACACGAGATAAGGTGCGATTCATATTCTATAACGCCTCCAGCAGCAAAAATGGGGCGCCCCGTAGCTGCGGGGCGCCCGCTGTGACTCAGCCGATTGCAATGGTGGAACTCTTGGGCAGTTCCTTCTTGGCCTGCTTGGGCACCGACAGCTTCAGGATACCATCCTCGTATTTCGCGGACACATCCTTGGACTCCACATCGCCCACATAGAAGCTCCGGCTCATGGCACCGGCATACCGCTCCTGGCGGATGTACTTGCCCTTCTTGTCCTTCTCGTCCTTGTCCAGGCCCTTGGCGGCGCTGATGGTCAGATAGCCGTCCTCCAGATTTACGTTGATCTCGTCCTTCTTGAAGCCGGGCAGATCCATGTCGATCTCATAGGTGCTGTCGGTCTCCCGCACGTCGGTCTTCATCATGTTTTTGGCGTGCTTGCCGAACAGGGGATTCCGGCCGCCGAAAGCGTTCAGGAAGCCGTCGTCAAAGAAATCGTCGAACAGGTTTTCACCAAAAATGCTGGGTAACATAAGTCATTCCTCCTTGATTGCACATTTGTGTTGATTTGCTGCCTTGGTTTAGGGAGACGCGGTATCGAGCCGTGCTCGCAATATATCAACGCCGCGGAAGCGGCGGGACAGCCTGCAACCTTCCTCAGCCTGTCGCATCTGCGGCGCCGAGGGTCACGCTGACCGTCTGGGCCTCAAAGCTCTGCCCATTCAATCGCTGGACCACCACGTCCACCGTTTCGCCGGCGGCGTAGTATTGCAGGGCATTTTGGAGCTGCTCCAGATTGCCCACGGATCTGCCGTCCAGTTCCGTGATGATGTCGCTCTTTTGAATCCCAGCCTGGTCGGCCGGTCCGTTCTCCACCACGGAAGCGACGATCACTCCACCGGGGATCCCATAGAGCTGGGTGAGATCCGAGGTGACACTCTGGCCTTCGATTCCCAGGGCGGAGGCGTGGCTGGCATCCACCTTATCCCGTGTGGGCAGGCTCATCAGCTCCTTCAGGCTGTCCTCCGCCTTGTCGATGGGGATGGCGAAGCCCATATTGTCCACAGAGATTCCGGTGGGCGTGGTGCCGGTCTTGGCTTCGTTGATCCCCACCAGTTCTCCGTCCATGTTGAGGAGGGCGCCGCCGCTGTTGCCGGGGTTGATGGCCGCGTCTGTCTGGATCAGGCCGGTGGAGTTGATGGCCACGCCGTTTTCATCCGTCAGGGTGATGTCCCGGTTCAGGGCGCTGACCCAGCCCACCGTCACTGATTGGCCGTACCCAAGCGCGTTGCCGATGGCCACCACCTGCTCCCCCAGCTCCAGCTCGTCCGAGTCGCCTACGGTGGCAATTTTGAGCTGGGACATGGTGTCATCTGTAATGTCGGAGCGGTTGACGGCGATTACCGCCAGATCGTTGTCCGGATCCGCGCCCTTCAGCTCCGCAGAGGCGGTGCTGTTGTCGATGAACCCAACTGACAGCGTGGAGGCCCCCTCCACCACATGATTGTTGGTGGCGATCATCAGCTCCGTGTCGTTTTCACCCACGATCACGCCGGTGCCGGCCCCCTGGACCTTATATTCCGCCACGCCGCCCAGGAAGTTGCGCATTTCCTCCACCGACATGGTGGAGATGGTCACGACCGAGGGCATAGCCTCCTTGGCAACCTGCACCGGGGTTTTTGTTCCTGCAGAGGAGATATTTGCGGATGCGGTGGAATTGTCCTCTGTATCGTCGGTTACAACATCATTTTCTGACGGGGCGTCACCCGTACCCGCAATGTGGTTCGCGGCGGTATTGACGCCGAACATCACAAGCCCAGCCACCAGGCCAAACACCACGGCCATGGCAATGAGCATGCTCCACTTCTTCTTTGCTGACATCATGAGAGGAATGCTCCTTTCGCTTCTGATTTTCCGCAATGTTCTGTAACTGCGGGGAAGAGTTTTTTTCTTGCCTTTCAGCACGCCATTATGATAGAATAAACCGAACGATTTGAAAAGAAATGATACTGCCTGAACCTGAAATAATCGTGCCAAATTACAGGAGCGTACTTATGCCGCAAAACTTTTCCAACCCGGATGCAAACGGCCTGGAGCATCCGATCTACCTTGATCCAAGCATTCCGATCTTCCGACTGGAGCATCATCTGGGGGATTATCCGTCCGGTATGGTCCCCATCCATTGGTACCCGGAGTTCCTTTTCGGGCTGGTGTTGCAGGGGCGGGTTGCTTACGTCTATCACCAGGATGCAGCGCACCCAGCCGAGTACGAGCTGGAGGAGGGGGAAGGGGTGTTCATCAACTCCCGGGTGGTGCATGGCTGTCGCCAGCTGACCCCCGGGGCCAGGGTGTTCGTGTTCGGTATGCTGCCCAGCGTGATGGCGACCCCGCTCCTGGGTGCGCTCTATCAGAAGAAGATCCTGCCGCTGATCGACTCCAAGGTCATGGGCGTGCAGTTTTCCAGCCAGCGGGAAGAGGATCGCCCGCTGCTGGAGTTGTTTCAGCGCTATTACGGTCTCACGCCCGGGAGCAAGGACTATGAGCTGCGCGGTGCGGCGCTCCTGTGTGAGATCTGGGCCACTCTGTTCCATACGTTGGAGGATACCAGCCGCCTCCGGATGCACCAAGACTTTGACCCGGCATCCGCCGAACTGGTGCGTCCCATGATTCAGTATATCGTGGCCAATTTTACCGAGCCGATCACGGTGGATCAGATCGCTCAGGCCGGAGGGATGAGCAGGCGGGAGTGCTACCGCCGCTTCCGCACCATTCTTGGCCAGACGCCCCTGGAGTTTTTGATCCGGCACCGGCTGACCGTGGCATTTTATCAGTTCTCCACCACATCCAGGCCGGTCTCCCAGGTCAGCGAGGACTGTGGATTTCCATCGGCAAGTTATTTTACCAAGCAGTTCAAAAAGCTCTTTGGTGTGTCGCCGGGGCAGGTGAGCAAGCGACACGCGGGCAATCGCTGCGGCATCCCTTATGACCCGTGGTATCTTGCGCAAGTTTACGCCTCATCTGACGCGGATAGCCATACGGATGATGGGGCATAGAGCTGGGCTTTGCTGACCGGTCTCTATCCAGACCCACGGCCGCAAGCTATAAGGAAAAGGACGCCTCCGGCAGGCTTCGAAGCCGGAGGCGTCCTTTTTCTTATGTTGCATCATAGGGCAGTACGGAAAGCAGATTCCACAAAATATTCTCCTTGGCACGATTTTATTAGGATCAGGCAGAATCGTGTCTTTTATTCCACGGGATTTTCCTCTATACTCAACCACTGAAAGAGCACAGACATAGAAATGTCTGAACAAAGGGGCTGGACCCATGAAACGGAGACAGGGAAGCACGCAGCACGTCGAGCAACTGCCACAGCCGCGAAAGAAGTACCGCACATTGGCTGCATTGACCTTGGCCGCCGTTGCCGTCACAGGTGGCATCTTGTACCGGCTCTATGCGGAAAAACAGTCAAATGCAGAGCACTCCGGCGAATCGGGCACTCCCTCTATGGATGGTTTAGATCCTCGATTATGACAGCGGATGGACTCCCCCCTCTCATCTATCCCGCTGATAAACATATATGCCTATCTGCGGCAAGAGGCGGACGGCGGCTTGACCTGATTTAGAGGGAATGCCCACCCTCCGTCTTCTCTATTTCCAGCGGCGTATCTTCGTTGAAGAGCAAATATATTCAGCGAGGTGCCGGCACAGCAGGGCACCGCCGCTTTTTAGATAGAGCGATGCCGCGCTCTTGCTATCTTTCGCCTTAATAAGAAGACAGCGCGGCACCAGAAGGGAGGTTTTCTGTTCATGATCTCATTTTTTGTGTGTCTGATCCTTCTGCTGGTGGGTTTCTTCACATACAGCAGGGTCATCGAGAAGGTCTTTCGGGTGGATGACCGCCCGACGCCCGCCATTGCCCATCCGGATGGTGTGGACTACATCCCCATGAAGACCTGGCGCATCTTTCTGATCCAGTTGCTGAACATCGCCGGCCTGGGGCCCATCTACGGCGCCCTGTCCGGCGCCTGCTGGGGGCCCTCGGTCTACCTGTGGATTGTGTTCGGCACCATCCTGGGCGGCGGCGTCCACGACTTCCTCTCTGGCATGATGAGCGAGCGCAACGATGGTAAGTCCATCTCCGAAGTGGTGGGGCTCTACATGGGTAAGGTCATCACCTTTATCATGCGGATATTCTCCATTGTCCTGCTGGTGATGATCGGCGTCAACTTCTCCGTGGGCCCCGCCGATCTGCTGGCCAAGCTGACCCCTGACGTGCTGAACAAGATGTTCTGGTTGGCCGTGATCGTGATCTACTACCTGCTGGCCACATTCCTGCCTATCGACAAGATCATCGGCAAGCTGTATCCGGTGTTCGGGATCTGCCTGATCGTCATGGCCGTTGGCATCGCCGGCGGCATTGTGGTGGAGATGGGAGCCGATATGCCGGAGCTGACCATCGCCAACCTCACAGTCACCCATCCGGACGGCCTGCCCCGCTGGGCCATGATGTTCGTCACGGTGGCCTGCGGCGCCGTCTCCGGCTTCCACGCCACCCAGTCCCCCCTGATGGCCCGGTGCATCAAGAGCGAGCGGGAGGGCCGCAAGGTGTTCTACGGCGCCATGGTGGCCGAGGGCGTCATCGCCCTGATCTGGGCCGCCGCCGGCGTCACCTTCTACACCAACCACGGCTCCCTGCTGGACGGCATGACTGGTCTGAACGCCGCCATCAATGCCGACGGCGCCGGCAACGTGGTGTATGAGATCTCCACCACCCTGCTGGGGCCGGTGGGCGGCGTACTGGCCATGATCGGCGTCATCGCCTGCCCCATCACCTCCGGCGACACCGCCTACCGGGCCGCCCGGCTGACCATCGCTGACTGGTTCCATATCGACCAAGCTAATATTCCCAAGCGGGCCGCTCTGTCCTTCCCGCTGCTGGCCGTGGGCACCTTCATCGCCCTGGCCCTGCCCTGGGACGTGCTGTGGCGCTTCTTCTCCTGGAGCAACCAGACCCTGGCCATGATGGTGCTGTGGACCGGCGCCGTATTCCTTCACAAGTACGGCTTCCCGCCCATGGCCTGCATGATGGCCGCACTGCCCGCCACCTTCATGTCGGCGGTGTCCATCACCTACTTCTTCCAGGCCCCTGAGTGCCTGAACCTGCCTACCACTATCGCGTATCCGGTGGGCCTGGCCGTAGCCGCCCTGTTCTTCGCCATCTTCGTGTGGCGCATCCTGGTGGTCGGGAAAAATGACATTACCCCGTTGAATCAAGCCAAGGCATAAGCGAGCTCTATCTCTCGTCAGCAAGTAAGGCATCTCCAACGGAGATGCCTTACTTCCGTTTCTGGAAGAATTATGCCAAAACTTATGGGTAATCGCTCACCGTTTTTGCGCTCACATTGTTAGATTCGAGGTGAGACCATGCCGCATAAAGCTCTGATTATCACAAGCGATCCCAAACTCCGCCAAGATATTGAGAATAGTCTACAGGAGCTTTCATTGGAACTCCACCATGCAGATGGTTATTTACGAACCTTGAATCTAATGGCCAGGTACCACTATGTTCTTGTAGTTATGGATCTGGAATTTTCTGAAATCAACAGCGTCGAACTAATTCGCAGGATGCGGGAATTGGAGCAGACCCCGATCCTTGTTCTGTCAGCCCACGCCACCAGTTCAGAGGAAGTGGAAACGCTGAACGCTGGCGCGGATCGGTATATCGCCTTTGACCATCCTTTGGACACAGAGCGATGTCTCGCCAATGCCACGGCGATTATGCGGCGGTATCTGACGTCTGACACCAAACGATACGTTTCCATTCTTATTTCAGGAAGCGGCTTGAAAATCAATCTGAATCTACGGAAGGCTTTTTTAGATGGGCAGGATTTGAAACTCACACCCAAGGAATTTGCCGTTCTATGCAACTTGGCAAAGCACATGGGTGAGGTTGTGACTAAGGAGCAGCTCTACCAAGACATCTGGGAGAATGACTATGACACCAGCCCGGATGCTACATTGAAGTTCCATGTAAAGGAATTGCGGAAAAAATTGAGCCGCTCCGGAGCTGGCAACCTGATCGAGACAGCCTGGGGAATCGGGTATATCCTTCACCCTGATTCTGATATTAGTCCATAAAATGTCGATTTATGCGATAATCTTTAGAAAAATCTCATATCCTTCTTTTACATTCATTCTGACTTTCTGCCATTTATTTTCTATCCTATTGCTATGACAGCAAACCAGATGGAAGGTGAGCAAAATGGCAGATGCCATATCTGATGCGTCAATAGCAGGAGGCGGTCGTTCCCTCGGGGGAGCGGCGGCCTCCTGTTGCGTTCTGATATGATCTTCAACAAGCGGCAGTTCAGAGCTGTCATACCGCCGAGGAGAGGGGGAGAGGTCAGGCCGCTTGTGTGCAACCGCTGACGCGGGGAAAGGACGCAGTCATGCACTTGGGTTCATGGCGGCGTTAAGAAGAACCTGCGCCTACCGGCGCTCCGCACAAGCACAGAACATAAGACAACGAGGGACCGCGCCCGGCCACGGGCGGCGGAGCATAGTGCCGGACAGTTCCAGCATGACCACTCTGGCATCCCCCTCCGCGGACTTCTTAATGCTGTAAATTGTGACGCCGATTCTGCATCTTTGTGCGGGGACGGCGTCTTTTGCTCTCCTTCTCGGCACACGGTAGGGTGCCGTGGACCTCCAGCTTCTGAAATTTTGACTTTTCAGAATTTCAGAAGAAACGGAGGACTGCCCTATGGCAAGGCAGTATTTTAGGAAAAAAGATCCAACAGCTCAGATCCCTGAATGGATCGAAATGAACGGTCAAGAGTACTATCGCTTTGTTTGCTCGCCTGAAGGACGAGGGCGCTTTTTCATTGATTTCGACGACTATGTTATTGAAGCAACCAAGGATCAGTATCAAGACTGGCGTAAGGAAAAAGATCACAGCGACTACCTGAAGGAGCAGGAAGAAGGATTCGCCGGGGCCTGAGCCATCCAAAAGGAAGCCGGGCGAACATCATGGCCCGGGTGCTTGAGAAAAATCCAAAGTTTATCCGGGAGCCTATCTATACCGAGCAACTGGACGGACAGGCCCAAAAGATCCTTCGAGGCTACGCCGTCGGGCGGTTGCTGGTGCCGGGGGACAACCGTTTCCTCTCCGGTGACCTACTGGAGTTGCTGCGGCAGTTGATCGCGCCCCGTGTATTCCAGTTGCCCGGTGAGCGAGACTTCTGCAATCAGGTGCTGGGAGATTTCTTTGCGGAGGACAGTTT
>ERZ857801.753-NODE-753-length-41624-cov-8.325748_pt1 | contig 41624 bp, 46 predicted proteins | sample MGYA00519762_ERZ857801 | MGnify/ENA primary metagenome ERZ857801 (study PRJEB31778, sample SAMEA3449368) | human gut metagenome | biome: human gut; feature: human-associated habitat; material: faeces | place: United Kingdom | collected 2010/2012 ...
TACCGGCTGCCTGTTTGATCTCCTTGCCGGAGGTGAACTCGGTGTGTTCATAGGCTACGTTGCGGCCGCGGTTGTCACGGTGGGCAACGTGGGGGTGGACCGGCGTGTTGAAGTAACTCTTGCCGCCGATGTTCAGGCCGGAGTAATCGTATACATTGATGAACTGGGTGCAGAAAATGCTTTCGCCATCGTGGTAATAGAGGGCCTGATGGGGCATGAGCAGCTGCAGGAACTGGTCGCGGCCGGAGCGCAGCGGCCCGACCTCCGGGATGGTGTCCGCATCCCGGAACACGGCACACAGGCGGGTGATGCCGCCCTCCACCTTACTCTCGATGAGCAGGTCTGCCGAGCCGATGCCGCGCTGGGGGCGGGCGTTCTGCTTTTCGGAGTTGGCGATGTTGTTGACCATCACACCCACCATCCGGCCGGTGCTCTTGCGGGCTTCGCCGGTCAGAGGGTCAGCGTCGTAGGCAGGCAGAAGGTTGAACGCAGAGCTTGCGGCTTCGCTGGACGCTGCCGAGGAGGCGGCTGCCTCACCAGCTGCGGCCGCAGAGGATGCAGCGGCCTCAGAAGAAGCGGAAGAGGATGCCGCCGAGCCGCAGAACATGCTCTTCATCCAGTCGGGCAGGTCACCGCCCAGAATGGCACTGCCAGGGCTTGCAGAGCAGCCGGTGAGCGCCAGCAGCGCCGCCGTCAGCCCGGAATAGCGAAGTACGGACCGTCGAGAAATTTTCATGGAAAAAGCCCTCCTATCGGATCGGCTTGCCCGGCGCGGAAGTGCGCCCGGCAGGTCGGTTGCAGTTTTGTAATGAACTGCTTTGATTGTACTGGTTCTTGCCCGGTTTGTAAAGGGGCAGTTCGTGGCAAAATCTGCCCGATGACGGCTTTGGGAAAGTTTTTTGTGCAGAAAGCTTGCTTTTTGCCCGGGAGTATGGTAATATTATTCGGCAGTATCGTGTTATACTGCGCTTTATAATGTATGCGCTCGTAGCTCAGCCGGTAGAGCATCTGACTTTTAATCAGAGGGCCAGGGATTCGAGTTCCCTCGAGCGCACCAAAGAGAAACCCACGATTGACCGTTGAAAATACGGTGTAAATCGTGGGCTTTTCTGTTTCACAAGGGGCGCGAAACAGCCGGAATGTGCCTTATTTGTGCCTTACTCTTGAAAAAATGCCTTGCCGTGTGCCTTATGCTGTGACTTGCTTCTGATGCCCGGCGGTGTGGGCGGGGCGGTTCAGGCTGCGAGATTTGCGGGCGGTCTGGGTGCGGCTGCTGTGTGTGTTGGATGGTGTCCGCCGGGGCTGAGGCGGGGTGTGGTGCTGCTAGAGCGTGGCAGCTATGTGGGTTTGGGATTCTTCCCAACAAGTCCTTGCAACGCAAGGGGCCGTGTATGTACAGGGCCATTGCTTGCAAGAGCAGCGTTTGTATAAACAGCTGCACTGCTTGCAAGCTCTAGGCCCTCTGCAAGAGCACACGACTTTCCGCGAAAGTCTAGTGTGTTACACCTCGCCGCCGGGCGAGGTGTATGTTCTCGGTGTGCTCCCGGGTGTGTTCGTCATCCGATTTGTCGGATTCCGTGGGCGGTCTGGCCGGGCTCCGCCGGGACCGGGTCGCCCTGCTCAAAGTACCGGGCTAGGCTGTCCAGATTGACAAGCCACATATGCCCGGCATTTACATACCTGATTTTGCCTGTCTTACAGAGCCGCCGGATATAGGATGGTGACAGCCCATAGATTTCAGCGGCTCTTTTGACGGTTCCCATGTTCGGATAGCGGATTGTATTGTTCAAGCAATGCACCTCTTTTCCTGCTGGTCGGTTTGTGCCGTTCTCTGTGTGCCTGCATTAAACCATGAGGCGGGCCATTTTGCAAGAGGGCTGAATGTGGGCTGCGGTGCAGCGGGATGCAGCATTGATGATCGGGAATCTGTTCGGTTATTCGGAACAGCGTGGAATCTCTTTGCATCTGGTGCCATGGAGTGCCGCCCTGTGCCATGGGATGCCGTATCTTGCACCGGGCTTTCCCGGCGGAATATGGACAGATGGAGCAGCTTTTCGCAAGATTGAACATTCAGTGAAATCTTGTCATCTTGGAAATGAACAAGAATGTCGCTAAAACTTGAATATCTTCCGTAGAAAACAGCCATTTGAGCGATTTCCGACCCGGAAAAGGTACAAAAAACCCATAATGACACCAAACCAGCGCATTTCCGGTGCGGAAATATTCTAAAAGCAAAAGGCCGCTGCATCTCTGCAACGGCCTCTTTCTGTTCGAGAATCAGGCGGGGTGACGCTTCCCGCATCTCCTAACGATGGGTGACGGCTGCCTGTTCCGTCCTCTGGTTCTCTTTGCAATTCTATTATACCAGAACACGAGAAAATGTCAATTCGTGTTGGTTCGTTTAGTATTGCTTTAATGTGCCTTTTTCAATGAAGTTTAGAACGCGGTTTGTGTTCAGGCGGTAGACCGACCGGGCAAAGAGCTGACCCCGCGCGGAGACCCGGACAGCGACCTTGACAAAGACGCTGTTAACCTGCACTTCCTTGACATACTCAATAGAGCCGTCCTTTGCATTCAGGGCCACATAGTCCGGCGCGGCCAGAATCAGCGGGATATACTCCCCATAAAGGGCAAAATCCGCCGGGTGGCGGCTGACCATGTGGGCTACATTGGATTCACCGAGTAAGATACTCTGCCCCTCTGTCATGGACAGCCCCAGCAGGTCAATAACACGCTGGCACAGTATACCTACCTGTTTGGCGTGGTCTGGCATTGTTCAACATCCTTTCCCAGCCTTACAGCCCTTTGATGCTTTCCAGCAGGGCGGCCCGCCGGGCTTCTGTATCATCGTCCGGGGCATTCCGGGCGGCGTGGGGCTGTTCCGGCGCGGGGTGTTCGTCTAAAAAGGTTTTCACGGCCTGCTGCAAAACCGCATTGGACGTTGTCCCCTGTGCAGCACAAGCGGCCTTGAACTGCTCCGCCGTCTCCCGCTTGACCTTGCAGGCCAGAACGACCATGTTTTCTTTGTCCCATTTGGCATTGGCTCTTTTTCTTGCCTCAGTAACCATTTCTTTCACTCCTGTTCTGTAAACAGTATATCACAAAATCAGAACGGTTAACAGTACAAATATACACAGAAATACACTGTAAACCTTGTCAAATCTGTCAATAGACTTGTACGGTAAACAGTACTATAATAGAATCACAGCAAGGGAGCACGACCGGAAGGCAAGGGGCGAAGGATGTACCGGGAGCGCAAGAGCAGAACGCCAGCTAAGACAGTAACCCACTCCCGCCGCTGTATATGAAAAATGACCCGGTGAGAGCTACCAACTACAACACCGAGCCAAACCCAACAACAGGGTCAAGCCCAGTATAGCAGGGCTGGCCCGCAATGTAAAGTGAGGTCATCATATGAAGTACAATCTTTCTGAAATCATGCACAAGGCATGGAAGCTGTACCGCAAGGGCGTGGGCAGCTTTGCTGAAGCCCTGCACAGGGCATGGAACAGCGCAAAGGCCGCCCCGGTCAATGCCCAGCGCATTGAGAAAGCCCAGCAGACCGCAGGCGTGGCCGAGCAGGTGAACACATGGACAGGATGGAAAACCGCCGGGTTTGAAGTCCTGCACGGTGCAAAGGCTCTGTTTCAAGTGGTTCTCATCCACAGCAGCAAGGGGGACAGCCAGACTTACCGCGCATCATTCTTTGGGGCATCTCAAGTGAAGCCCCTGAACGCCTGAATTGAACCGCTGACCCGGCGGCGCAGAGAAAGCCCGCCGGGGATATTTTGAAAGGTGATATAAAATGCGTACTTATGATGATTATGTCGAGAGCCGACAAGAGATGCCCGACATTGCAAAGGCAGAAGATGCTCTATCGGCATTGCTCAAGCGGATTGATAACAGCGAATTAAGGGATGCTATCGACCGTGCAGCGGGTCATGTGGCATATCTTAGGGAAAAATCCGCATTTGAGGCCGGACAAAAGGCCGAATGCTTATAACAAAAAGCCGGGAGTGAATTTTCACCATTCCCGGCTTTTAATACGTCGGCCGCCTAAAACGGTCGGCGTTTTTATGTTCAGGTGCTCGTATCATTCCAGTTTATACCGTCCGTTCCAAATGCCAGCACTAGCAACCTATCGATTGCGTGTGCGGTAATGGCATCATAATTGGGGCGGTCCCGATTTATGTGAAGCATTTTACAGATTTTCTGCGTAGATAGCCTTTCAGCGGCGATATACCGCAAGATGATTAAATTGTGATACCGTTTTTCCTGCTCATTGTGGGCAATGTTTCGGCTTGTTTCAAGAATGCGGTCAATAAACAGCCGTTTCCAATCGACAGCCGGTATAGTATGGTAGTTTTCAAGAACCTCTGTAAACCATTCCTTGCGCATTTCGTAAGACGTCATAATGCTAAGAGCTCCTTTTCCTTATTCGACAATTCAAGCCGTTTTAAGGCATTCAGGTCTTGTTTTATAAGAGAATCTGCCCGCCTTTTCCCGCTCTCGCTGGAAGAAAACTCCGCAAGAGCCTTTCCGTATTTTCCGGTGCGAATAGAGCGAAAAGCAGCCTCTTTCCAGTTGTACAATGTTTGAGGGGTAGTATGGTATTCTTCTGCCAACTGTCGAAAGGTTCGACCGTTAAAGTAATGCCGTACGATAAGAGAACACTGTTCGCCGGGAATATCGGCGAGGGCTTCAAACAAAATCCGGTGTAGCTCTTTGTGCCATTCTTGAGATATTACAGTATTTTCCATATCGGTATCACTGCTCAAGAAATCCAACAAAGAAGCGTCTGAATCTTCGCCACTGCACTCTATTCCAGCTTCAATGCTAGTTGTTTTCATACGGTGAAAGGCTGCCATAGTCCCGGCTATAATAGAATCGGACAGTCCCAACTCACGGAGCGCGGCTTCTATACTCACTTTCCGGCTGAGTGTGTTTTCTAGTTGCTGCTGCTTTTTCAGGCATTCACGAAAACGACGCTTCATAAAGGCCGGGACGCGAATTGTATAGCCGTTGCGCTCATAGTACCGGCATATCTCCCACTTTATGCGTTTTGCAACATATGTTGAAAATTTTATGTCTGCCGCCGGGTCGTATGTATAAATAGCCGCATGAAAGCCGAAAAAAGACTGCTGTTCCATATCATCAAACCCGGGCTCGCCTGCGTTCAGCCCTGTTACATTGTGGACGATTGTTTTTACAAGCCCACAGTTCTGGACCCACAGATTTTCTATAAGTCGCGTTGATTCTGCCGCCCCACGCTCGAGAGCCTGAATCTTTTTCACCTGTTCTTCATTGGTAAGTGCGTCCACAGTGTTTGGTGTCAAGGTAACAATCCCTTTCTGTCTGCCGAAATCGGTGTACTTTTGGTACACTCTTGGTATACGATGGACTATCCTTGTTTTGGCTGCCCAAAGATACGGATATAGTTTTCGGTGAAAATCCCGGCGGGGTGTTCATCCATGAAAGTTTTCGCATCAGACTTTGAAAGGACTTTTACAGTAATCGTGTCCGCAGCATCATTTTCTACTACGAAAAACCTACCATTCGGGCTTTGATATAGAGTTGCGCTGTGGAAAAAATCCTCACGCCTACACAGAGGCGTTGACTTGTCAACAGTGTAGGAATAGCCGCCAATAAAAAACACATTCTTCTTGCTGTCAGCCATTGTCGTTCCCTTTCTGATATGAAACAGTTGTATACTCTTGTCCTACTTTTGTATAACCGCTTTTTTCAAATTTTGGCTGGGTCAAATTGACCCAGTACAAGCACTGTATGTGTGTCATTTTGGCCCAGTGCAAAGCCATTTTCTACGGTCGCACTGCGTCAAATTGGCCCAGTGTGATGACGATAATACGTTATTTGACATTTTTGCACACTGGGTCATTTTGACCCAGATATACTATATATAGCCATCCATTGACAAAAATAAATAAGAAGATAAAGAGGTCACTCAAGGGTGTCTATATCGAATGCGGTTTCTTGTCCCTCGCATTCCTCAAGAGCTGTGCGGACTGTTTTCAGTTTTCGAGCACTCGAACGGCTGCGCGAAAGTTCTCGACGGTAAAAGCGCAAAAGTTCTTGACGCCCTTTTTCGCCGGGAGATGGTCGGAAATATCCGCCGGGACGATGTGTTGAAGAAAGACAGAACGAGCCCTCTTGCAGTTCTTTTGATATTCTAGCGCGGCATTCGCGCACAGATAGGCCGAGTTTTGCACTGAGAGCTTTTGCTGAGATAGCGTTTTCTTCTCCCACGGGGAGAATATCGAAAATCTTCATAACGGTGCTCCTTTTGTTCAAGGGGGATTGTACCAATCAAAACAGAATGAATAATCGTTTGCGGTGCGGGTAGTTTTACCGCTTCTGTTCAGTTGGATAAATCCGGCGTCTATCAGCTCTTGCAAGTAACGCTGAAATGATTTTCGCGGGATGCCGTATTTTTCTGCTTTAGATGCGGGAATTTGAAAGTTGATTCGTCCGGCCGCTTCCATGGAACAACAAACGTATAGTTTGAATGCGCCCGGGCTCAAGGCTTTGAATCGTTCGTTGTGTAAAAGCGTATCGCCAATTTGAACGAACCGTGTCTCTCTGCAATCAGGAGCGGCGGACATCCAGCGGGGAAGCGGTCTCGCGCTTTGCTTTCGTGCCATCCATAACTACCCCCACTGCCGCCGGATTCCGTGGGCGGTCTGGCCGGGCTCCGCCGGGACCGGGTCGCCCTGCTCAAAGTACCGGGCTAGGCTGTCCAGATTCACGAGCCACATATGCCCGGCATTTACATACCTGATTTTGCCCTCTTTGCACAGTCGGCGGATGTAGACCGGGGACAGGCCGTAAATTTCAGCAGCCTTTTTGACTGTTCCCATATTGGGATAACGGATAGTGTCGCCCATGTGTCAACTCTCCTTTCTATCTTCCAGCAGGCTTTCCAATGAAACGCCTAAAGCCTGCGCGACACGTCTTGCACTGTTGACGTTGCAGCTCTTGCCGCCGCGCATGGCTGTAATAGTCACACGGGACACGAGTGCTTTTTCTGCTAATTCCTTAATATGTATGTTCTGCCGGGCCATTTCGGCAATCAGTTTGACACGGTCAACTCTCATAGTATCATTATCCTTTCTTTATCGTATGCTAACAATATAACATTAGCAAAAGAGTATGTCAAGGTGAAAACATTATCTTATGCTTTATTTCTGCTAAAAATTATGCTATACTGATTTCAGAAAAGGGGGATGTTTGGCAATGACGACCGGCGAAAGAATCAGGCAGGCTCGAAAGAGTGCGGGCATGACACAGGCAGAACTTGCACATAAATTGGGGATTTCTGCGGCTGGTATTGCCCAGTGGGAAAATGATTTGCGGAATCCTAAAATTGAAACTTTAAGAAAGCTCGCGGATGCCTTGGGGGTTACGCCCGGTTATTTGCTTTACGGTGACACAGACCCGGTGCAGCGTTCTCTTTTTGATGCAGAGGATACAGCCAAAGCACTGAAAGGGGAGCTGCAAAAATCGCTTGAAACAGGAAAAATAACCCCGGTATTAACTAACGGCAAGGCCGCAAAGGCACTTTCTGTCCTTGAAAATCAAATGTGGACCGCCGTAGACGAGATAGGAAAAGAATCCGGAAGCGCACTTTTGCAGTTGTTCCGTTTTTTGCCGCCCGACTTGCGGGATATTGTCGTTTACTATGAGGAACTGAATGCAGACGGTCAGCGTGTTGCAAGAGAAAGAATTGAGGAACTTACTCAAATTTATAAATATCAGCGAGAGGAAAAACATCCACCAGAGAACGCACAGGATGCACAGGACGCCGCCGGGGATGCTCCCAAAGATACAGACCACAAGAACAGCTAAAGCCGCCCGGCGGGGCTTCTCTGCCGCTGTCAGCGTGGGCGCAGTCCCACAGAAAGTGTAACCACATGGCAAAGATAACAAAGCGGGTGAAGAAAGACGGCTCCTGCTCCTACTGCATCCGGGTTTCCAATGGATATGACCGTCTGGGCCGTCAGGTTCTGGTAAACCGCACCTATACGCCTCCGCCGGGAATGACTGGGAAGAAGCTGGAAAGAGAGCTGAAACGGCAGGCGGACGCATTCGAGCAGGAAGTGCGCAACGGCATTTCGCTTGAAGCCTCTATGAAGATGGATGATTTGATAGAGAGGTGGTTCACCGAGTACGCAGAAAAGAAGCTCAAGCCCAAGACGGTTTACAACTACCGGCGTTTGGTGCCGCGTATCTCCGCCGGGCTGGGGCAGCTCAAGGTCTGCCAAGTCAAGCCCTCGCACCTCATGGCCTTTTACTCGAACCTAGAGGAGCATGGCGTACGGGAAGATAGCACCTATACGGCAACGCCTGCCCTGCTGGAACTGCTGCCGCACGGCAAGCGGGGCGAGATTGCAAAGGCGGCAGGCATTGGGGAAGATACCATGCGGAACGTACACAGAGGCGCAAATGTGAGCAAGAACACGGCGGAAAAGGTTTCCCGGGCCGCTGGGCTTCCGCTTTCCAAAGCGTTCACAGAGCACACCAGAGAGGGCGGCAGGCTCAACGGAAACACAGTGCAGCACTATCACCGGATGTTGTCCAGCGTATTCACAAAGGCGGTACAGTGGGGGCTTGTGCCGGAAAACCCTTGCAAGCGGGCAGAAGCACCCAAAGCCGAAGAGATAGACGTGCAGGCCCTCGAAGAATTGGACGTTGCCCGGCTATTGCAAGCCTTGCAGGATGCGCCAACACAATTCAGTGTCATTACACAGCTTGCCTTGTTTACGGGCGCACGGCGCGGCGAGATTTGCGGCCTGCGCTGGTCTGATGTAGATTTGGACGCGGGTACAATTTCCATTGAACGTACCTTGCAATACATCCCGGGCAAAGGCACGGTGTTCACCTCGCCTAAAACAAAACGCTCCCGACGGTGCATCAAGATGGGCGCAGACTGTGTGCAGCTCCTACAGGAATACCGCAAACACCAAAAGGCGGAACGGTTCAAAATCGGTTCCGAGTGGGTGCGCAAGGTGGAAATAGAGGGTAAGACTGTGGAAAATGACCTGTTGTTTACCAAATGGAACGGCGCACCCATCGACCCCAAGACGGTAACAACGTGGTTCCCGGGCTTTCTGGCCGCGCATGACCTGCCGCTTGTACACTTCCACAGTCTGCGGCATACCAACGCCAGCTTGTTGATAGCCGCCCACGTTCCCGTTACGGCGGTTTCTGGCCGTCTGGGCCACGCCAAGACAAGCACCACCACCGATATTTACGCCGGGTTCATCCGTTCGGCGGATGCAGCAGCGGCGGACGCGCTAACGGATGTATTCACTCGGATTCGGGAAGAGAACCACGCATAACTCGGAAACAAAAATACAGCCCACAGGGGGCGGGGATAATTCCGCCGGGTCTGTGGGCTGCTTCTTTTTCTGTTCATTGTTGGGTGTCCTCTAGAAAGTGCCTTATTTTTGCCTTATTCACTAAAAAAGCCCGGAAATAAGAATGTGCGACCAAGCACAAAAACAACGATAATTCTATGTAAAAATGAATGACGAAAAACAGCCGAATCCTAGAGCGGCCATTCTTTTAATCAGAGGGCCAGGGATTCGAGTTCCCTCGAGCGCACCAAAGAAAAACCCACGATTCACCGTTTCAAATGCGGCTTGGATCGTGGGTTTCTTTTTGTTATATCCGCCCGGCGGGGCTTGAAAAGTGCGACAGAAATGCGACAGCTTCAAAGGGGCTTTGTGTGCGTACCGGAGCACCTGCCGGAGGATTTAATTAAAAATGAATGGCGTGGGGGCATCTGGCGGGCTGAGGGGATAATTTTCGAGGACGAAGGTGTCAATGGTTTCTCTGGTCGTAGTTTTTCTGATATTCTGGGATTTTCGCAAGTTCACGAGCATGACGCAGAACGGCTTCCCTGCCATCCTCATTCAGGCCTGCCATAATAGCATCGATCTCACTGACAAATCTGCCTTTATAATAGGTTTTGCTTTTAGGAACGGAATCGGTCTGAGCTTCGTCCAGACCAAGAGAAAGGTCGATGTTTAATTGCTTTTTTATGCTGCTCGTTGGAACACCATATTTTCTTGCGATTACCTCTATATCATCTAAAGCCCAGTCTTTTTTATGATTTGTTGTTACAACTCCGTTGCAGGATTCTATTCTTTTGGTGTTGGCTTCAATGATTCTTTCGATTTGGTAGGCAGCAGAGGCAGCGCGAGATTCAGAGGTTCCAAATCTCTTTTCATAGTCGCTTTTCTCTGGTTCCAGCATTAGCTCGGTGATATCAATATCAAGAGCGCTTGCGATTTTCTCGCGAGTTTCAAGTTTTGGATTGCGCCGGTTTTGCTCCCACTGAGCGATGCCAGCAGGAGTGATGCCAAGTTTGTAAGCCAGATCGCTTAAGGTCCAACCTTTTCGCTGTCTGGCGTTGCGGATGAGTTCGCCGTACACTGCAGTCACCTCCAGATGTAATAATGCGCTATGATGCAGTATACCATGATTTATGCTGGAAGACAAGAGCAAAACAAAAAAAGATAAAAGTTTCGTTTTTGCTATTGATACTTATATCAAAATGTGATAAGATATAAACGAAGACGGGACATCGAGTCTCAAACGTCGCCTGCACAGGGTGTGGGCAGAAGCCGACAGCCGTCCCGTAATAATAACATAGGGAGGTTCCTATTATGGAAAGAACAATCTATTACCCCGCCATGGCCAGCGTGAAAAACGCCGCCGCACGGTTCAACGTGACACCCGAATACGTCCGCAAGCTCTGTCGAACGGGCAAGATCTGCTATACGGCCATCTCAAGCCGAAAGTGGTTGATCAACATGGACACGCTGGCCCAGTTCTTCGCACAGGGAGAGCCGGTCAGAGAGGATTTGCAGCCGGTCGACGGGATCCGCCGTGTGGCTTCCTATTAAAAAGGAGGTCCACAATGGCTCAGATCATACCGAAAGCGAAGAAGGACGGCTCCATGTCGTACCTCGTCCGAGTCTACAACGGCCGAACGCAGGACGATAAGGTTATCACCAAGTGTAAGACTGTAACGCCGCCCGCCGGGATGGGCAAGAAGAAAACCGAGAAGTGGGTGCAGGAGCAGGCGGTTCTGTTTGAGCAGCAGGTCACGAACGGCCTCGTGCTGGACTCAGACATGCTGCTGGATGACCTGATCGACCGCTGGTTTGAGGAATACGCCAACAAGCAGCTGAAGGCCAAGACGCTCTACGATTATAGAAGGATGCGAGGCCGGATCAGTGCCGGACTCGGGCATCTCAAGGTTTCCAAGATCAAACCAGCGCACGTGATGGCGTTTTACAACAATCTGGAAGAGAAGGGTGTTCGCCGGGACAGCACCTACACTGCCACGAAAGCCCTTCTGAAGCTGCTCCCACGTGGAACCCGGGGTGAACTGGCGAAACAGGCCGGGATCGGTCAGGACACCATGCGGATGGTCTATGCAGGTAAGAACGTCAGCCGAAAGACGGCGGAAAAGGTGTCCGCTGCAGTGGGACTGGCCTTCTCAAAGGCGTTTGTGGAGCGTACCAAAAAGGACGGGAAGCTGAACAACAACAGCGTCATTCGATACCAGGCCATGCTTTCCAGCATCTTTAAGAAAGGGGTTCAGTGGGGGTTGATCAACGAAAATCCGTGCTCCCGTGCAGAACACTCCAAAGCCGAGGAAATTGATGTCCGGGTGCTGACCGAGGAAGAGATCCCAAAGCTGTTGGATGCCCTCTCGGATGCACCGCCGCAGTACAGCGTGATCACTCAGCTGGCCTTGCTGCTTGGTGCCCGGCGGGGTGAGATCTGCGCCCTGCGCTGGTCGGACATTGACTTTGAAAAGGGAACACTCTCCATCAAGCGGACAGTCCAGTCCATCCCCGGGATAGGCCTTGTGTTCAATGCACCGAAAACCAGACGAGGCAAGAGATGCCTGCGCATTGGAGCGGATTGCATGGAACTGCTGCAGGAGTACCGGCGATACCAAAAAGTAAAGAGGTTCCGGATCGGCTCAGCGTGGGTGCGCAAGGTCACACTGGAAAATGGCAAAGTGGCAGATAACGATATGCTGTTCACGAAGTGGAATGGAGAGCCGATGGACCCGGATATCATCTCGTCCTGGTTCCCGAAGTTTCTGGAAGCACACGATCTCCCATCAATTCACTTCCACAGCCTCCGCCATTCGAATGCCAGCATCCTGATTGCGGCCCACGTTCCGATCACAACGGTTTCCGGGCGGCTTGGACACGCACAGACATCCACAACGCTGAACTACTATGCATCGGCCATCCAGAGTGCAGATGCGGCTGCAGCGGATGCACTGGAAGGGGTCATCCGGATCCGGGAAAGAGCACATGCGTGAGGGCTTAGTGGTTTTACACCGAACGTTAGCTGTGACTAACACTGGAAAGGAGGTGGTGCGCTATGGATGCACAAAAGGACCATTCTGGAAAACCAGAGTGGAGAAGAAGAAATTTTCGATAATACAAAAATAAAAGGAGATCTATAAGGTATGAGTAAGAAGAAAACAGTTGGCAGCGCACCAGAGGCTGTAATGGATATGAACCAGTTTAGGACATGGCTTGGACTGAGTGACAGGTTGGCCCGTGAATTGATCAAAGAACCAGATTCCCCTGCAGTGATGATTCATGGCAGATATCGAATTTTTAGAAGCAAGGCGCAGCAGTGGCTGGAAGAGCATTATCCAGTGAATGCACGGTCGGAAGCAATCGCAGAAGTAATGGTAGGAGGAAATGAAAATGATTGATATTTATATGAACGATGCCGCAATCCACGCAGAAGAACCGTATGAGGAAGAAGAGGCAGAAGTCGTTCTGAGTGAGGTCTTGGCCAGAAATCTGGACATGCCAGAGGGATGCATCTGGGCCAGCCGCTATGAAGAAGCGTTCAAAAAAGGCGTGATCCTTACACTGCCGGGAGGTGTGGATTTGCGCATTACACCTACATTGAATTGGGAGGGGCTGCCGGAACTTGCCATCAGCTGCTGTACGCTGGATGATTTGAAGGATCTGTACAGCGGAGCAGGAGAATGGGCTTCGGAAGAAAATGGGATGTTCACGAGCTTTCCGTCATAAAGAAAACCGCCTTTCCTGAGGGTAACAGGAAGGCGGCCATGGAAACGGGAAAATTGTTTGGCGACAGAATTCCCTGCTTTCCATTTTATCAGGTGAAGAAGCATTTTGCAACGAGAATTCTTGCAGTTGAAGGGTGCGGAATCACAGTAGAGATTTAAGCGCATGGTCGGGTGAAGATGCCTGACCATGTGATTTTTTAGAATGGAAGTGATTATCGTGGCAAAGACAAAATGGCCATTCGGGGGATTCTTTCTGAAGCTTCTCGACGAAAAAGAAGGAACGCACCGTTATGAGGACTACCAAAAGGAGCTGGCAGAAAAACCTGTTACGGAAGAGGCAGAAAAAGAACACCGGGAATCTATGCAGGCAGTGAATGCGGAGCTGGAACGACTCGATGCAGAGGCTGAGCAGCGTCGAAGAGATGAGGAAAGGCAGAGACGGGCACGAGAGCTTTCTGAACCGCCGTTTGACTCGGACTTGTTCATTCAGCTAAGCGACTGTCCCCAGAATGAAGACGTGGTACCTGCTGAGAAAGTGGCTGCGCTCGAACAGGAGACGACTTTGGTGGTTGCTGAATCAAAGCAATATGTGTCGGATCTCATCGGAGAGAGTTACAAGCACTGGGAGAATGGCCGTGTGATACTGGATTGCGGAACCGGCCGAGGCAAGAACGAGTTTATCGTCAGGAGACTGGCAGGTTGGCTTGTGGATAGAACACTGAATGGCGAAGGAAAGGATTCGATTCTCTATCTGTGTCCACTGAATTCGCTTCATGCAGAGATGATCCGCCGCAGACTGAAAGCAGAAATTGACGATATGGGCGAAGAGGCTGCTGCTGAACTACGACTTTATGAGGATGTCCTGAAAGTTCAAACCTATCAGTATATGGAAAAATGCTGCAGGAACAATTCTGGGAAACTGGAAGAGTATTTGCAGGGGTCTAAATACATCGTGGCGGATGAATGCCACTACTTCACAGATTTTGCAACCTATAATATCAACACCTGCCTGTCAATGGAAGAATTGCAGAGAACCGAGAAAGATCATGTGGTGATTTACATGAGCGCAACAGGCGGCCAGATATATGAGATGTTGAATGCCGTCTCCCAGACACCGTCTGACCGAATCTACACACTTCCACAGGATTACCGCCATATCACGCAGATGTACTTCTATGCCAGAGAGAATCTGGTGATGATGCTGAAAGATCTCCCGACGGATGAAAAAGCTGTTGTCTTTGTGTCCAGTGGAGAGGATCTTGTCAGGATGAAGGAACAGTTCGGGGATGCCGCCGGGTACTACTGCTCAGAGAACAATCCCAAATATGGAAAGCAGTTTGACGCACTGGAAAATTGTATCCGGGACAGGAAGCTTCAAAAGAGGTTTGTATTCACGACAAAAGCAATCGGCATGGGAATCGAAATCAAAGACCGTACCGTAAAGCATATCTTCATTGATCAATGGAAACCGACAGATATCGCACAGTCCATGGGTCGCAAACGTCCTTTGGATGCAGAGGATACTTGTACCGTTTACTTCCGTGACTATGATGCAGACTGGTATATGGGGGATTTGAAGAAATTTCAGTCGGTCATTGAGGATAAATTGAAACCTGTGGAAGCATTTCTTGCAGGAGAGGAAGCCTTTGCGGAGTATCGCCAAAGCGGGACGCCGGATAAAATCAACAGAAGCCTGGAAAAATGCAGCGTGATGGAGTGGGACGCATCCCAAGGAGCCTACCGTGTCAATCAGCTGGGAGTTAAACAGTTGAGATATGAGGAGAGTCTGCTGGCGGAGATGATAGCAACATCCTATAAGCAGGCGTTTGTGAAGTATGCAGTAGTAGATTTGAAGCAGGACATCCGAGCGTATCATATGCCTGTGCTCATGAACTGGCTGAAAGAACACATCAACCAACCGATGCTCAAAGAAGATATGTATACAGGAATTATGAGAACCGGGGTGTTTATGGAGTATAAGGGCAGGGCGATAGGAGTTAACACTCTGAATGAAAAACTCAGGAGCTATGGAGTACAGATCATCAGCGTTAGCATCAGAAAGCATAAGGCTGGAAATAGTGTGAGATGGAAACTGATTGAGATTTAAGAGGACAATTTTTGTACTTTCTCTATATAGAATAGGTACAGTTTTTCTCCCCTGATTAATAAAGAAAATCTTGAGGGGAGGTGATATTGGTGTCGATGGTCATCAAAAAGTATGGCTTCCGAACACGACAATGCCGGTGTCTCGATAAGAACCCTTGGTTGGAAAATCCACATCAGGACGATTGATAAAGTGCACACTGTATGGTAAGATGAGAATACAGAAAACAGCAGTGTGTCACCTTCGAGACTGGAGTATCGGGATGACTCTGACATTGGAAAGCTGATGCATGACTTCAACTGTACCAGCGCCGAAGAGAATAACCGGAATGGCCAGTGTATTGTACGATTTGCGTATGATATGCTGGCTTTTTTGTTTAGCGGAAGTCAGAAGCAGTCAGAAGTGGGGCGGGGGTGGTTAAAAATCCGGAGCCGGGGGTCATTTTAGCTGAACGGAAGAGTTGTCTGTTCTCCCCAGTCCGGGACAAAAGAGACCATCCCAATAATTGTGTAAAGCTCCGGACAGGACTTTTCGTTTCATTAGATTGTCTTTGACTATTCCGTAAGCGTATCCATACAGATAACCCCAGATTGGCTTTCCTTCGGCGGTGCGCCCTTTGATATAACGCCCCTCCCAGCGGCCGGCCTTTCGCTTATGGATGTTTTCTCCCCGTTTTGCCATCTGAATACCTCCCTTTACTTGACCCTTGTCTGACCCCTTATGCATAGACATACCAGTTCTGAATTACCGTAATTAGCATTTGTTGGATGAAATTAGATAAGATGTCGTGAAAATGTTGGTTTTTATCCTGACAACCCGTGGCAGCGCAGGGTATTTCTATTGAAGTACTGGTAAATTTATGATAAAATAGGGCAAGAATTGGCACAAGAACAAAAATAAGCGGTATCTTCCATGATCCAAATGGAGGATACCCCTTGATTGCGGCAGGGGGTGAGTGTGTGGCATTGCGGCTGTTTGAGCATAATGAGAGAGCTTATCAGGCTGCGATTGAGATGATGGAGCAGTATGGCAAGGCGGCCATCATTCATCCAACCGGTACCGGCAAGAGCTATATTGCGTTCAAACTCATCGAGGAGCATCCGAATGCAGTCATTTTCTGGCTGTTCCCCAGTGAGTATATCTTCAAAATGCAGACAGGAACTCAATTGGTGAAAATCATTGCGCAGGAATCTTCCTTATTATATAAGCGGAATAAAAACGTGTGAGGAAAAATGGTGAATTTAGAAGAAACGAAGTATCATGTGGATTTTGGTAAATATTATGTTCAGATGACGGATAAACAAAAGCATTATCTTGTGGTGCGCTCAGTCATCGACCGGATTCTTGCGGGGATTGCTCTGGTAATACTTTCACCGCTATTTTTGATCGTGAGCATTGCACAGAAAATCAGTGCACCCGATGAGCCGATTTTCTTTTTGCAGAAGCGTGTTGGAAAAAACGCACATTGCTTCAACATTATTAAATTCCGGACAATGAAAAGCTCTGCACCAAAAAATGTGGCAACCGGCGACTTGGCCGACCCACAAATATATATTTCAAGACTTGGGCGCTTTCTGAGAGATACCAGCATTGATGAGCTCCCACAACTTGTGAATGTAGTCAATGGGGACATGAGCCTGATTGGCCCCCGCCCACTGGTATATACCGAGCGTGAGATTCGTTTTTTGCGTCGATGGTACGGTGTATATCAAGTGACACCGGGCATCACCGGCTGGGCACAGGTCAACGGTCGGGATACCGTGGATATCTACGATAAGGTCTATTATGACCGTGAGTATGTCCAGAATGTCAGCCTGAAGTTTGATTTGAAGGTCATCTGGAAGAGCGTTCTGGTGGTGTTGGGCCGGAAGGGTGTCGTGGATGGAAAGGTTGATCCGGAGTTCCGGAAAGAGAGCATTGTGCTGCTGAAGGAAAGCCAGTTGGTGCAAAAAGAGAGCGAAAGATTGTGCGGGACAGATATGAATGAGGCAGTGATATGAAAATTTTGGTCATTTGTCAGCACTATTGGCCAGAGCCTTATCCGCTGACAGATATTTGTGAAGAACTCGTACGACGTGGGCATAGGGTGGATTTGATAACAGATGTGCCGAACTATCCGATGGGAGAAACCTATCCGGGATATGAAAAAGGACTTCGGCGAGAAGAAAATCATAATGGTGTACATATTATCCGTACATTTACAATCCCACGCAAGCACAATGCGGTTTTCAGGTTGCTGAATTATTACAGCTATGCAATGTCCTCTTCGGCATACGTAAAAAGACTTCCGAGTGACTATGATGTTGTGTTTACCAATCAGACATCTCCCGTTATGATGATCAGTGCGGCATTTTTTTATGCTAAAAAGAATCATAAAAAAGCGGTGATGTACTGTATGGATTTGTGGCCTGCGAGTTTGGCTGCGGGAGGTATCTCAGAAAATTCTCTAATTTATAGGTTCTTTGGAAAAGTTTCGAAAAGACTTTACAACAAGTCGGATCGTATCCTGATCACATCGCAGATGTTTAAAGATTACCTGATGCAGCAGCATGGTGTGGAGGAAAGCAAAATCGAATACTTGCCGCAATATGCGGCAGCGCAGTTTGAATTGTTGGAATCTCCGAAGGATGAAAAATCGACAATTGATTTGATGTTTGCGGGAAATATCGGTGCTGCGCAAAGTTTGGATACAGTACTGAAGGCAGCAGAGCTTCTTCGAAATGAGTCTCAGCTGCGGTGGCATATCATAGGTGATGGCTCTGAGTTAGAGAACCTAAAAAAGATGGCCGACGGAAAAAAAATGGACAACGTTATTTTCTATGGCCGTAAGCCAGCAGAGGAAATGCCCCAATATTATGCGATGGCAGATGCGATGCTTGTAACATTAACAGCAGATCATTTTATTTCGCTGACATTACCTGGAAAGGTCCAGACTTATATGGCGGCAGGAAAACCAATCATTGGTGCGGCTACAGGAGAAATTCCGAATGTGATTAGTGCAGCACAGTGTGGTTACTGTGCAAATGCAGAAGATGCAGAGGGGCTGGCACAGGCAGTTCGAGATTTCATCCGGAATCCTGAGAAAAAGCAGCTTGGGAAAAATGCACGAACTTACTATGAACGGCATTTTACACGAGAAATGTTTATGGACAGGCTGGAAAAAGAACTAAGCGATTACGCAGGACAGCAGAAGGAAATGAAAATTTGAGAGTTCTATTTATCAACTCTATCTGTGGTATTGGTAGCACCGGGCGTATCTGTTTGAAGAAAGCGCAGCATTGAATATTAAAAAACTGTTTTGGAGAAATTGGCAAGAATATGGAAAAGGTTAGCGTTATAATTCCAGTGTATAACTCGGAAAAATACATAGAGCAAACGATAAAATCCGTAATTGGGCAAGAATATCCAGATGAAGAAATTATTATTGTGAATGATGGAAGCAAGGATCGCTCAATTGAAGTTGCAAGAAGTATTCTTGAGTATGGAAAACGCCCGTATATTATTATAAATCAAAATAATATGGGGTTAGCAACAGCTCGTAACAATGGCTTTAAGAAATCGTCAGGAAGATATGTTTGCTTTATTGATTCTGATGATATCATTTCAAAAGATCATATCTCAAATCTCGTGGAGAGCATTGAAAAAGAGCGCACTGATGTTGCTTTTTGTGATTTCGAGCCAACAACAGAAGAAGAGCGATGGGGAAATCGGTTTGAAGTAGGAGCGGAAGAAAAAATCGATGCAGTTGAGCTGAGAAAAAAATTCAAGGGTAGAGTAGTTAAAATACATGCATGTGCGATGCTTTTTGACAAAAATGTCCTTTCAGAAATGGAGGGACCATTTGCCGAAGGTTTACGCTATGGTGAAGATGCAGATTTTATATGGAGAGTGCTTTACCAAAGAGAAGAATTTAGTTATGTTCACTGCAAGTCATATAAATATTTGATTCGCAATAATTCATTAATGACTACATATGATTCGGAAAGAATCAAAAATTTTTTCAATCGATTTTCGAAGACAATGGATACGTTGAAGAAGCAACATCCAGATGAACAAACATTGCTTCAAGAAGCATATGACAGAGTGGTTTTTGCACAGCTACGGTCAACAGCTAAGTGTACGACCTATAATGTTTTTGATAAGGCATGTACGGCGATAAACTTTTCATCATCGATCAGTCGATTGAATCATTTTAGTGATTTTAGAGTGCGAATATTAGCAGTCGTGTATCAAATTTGGCCGTGGCTTTTTTGGAAAATACATCAACTATAAAGAGTAAGGAAAAAATGAAAAATAAGTATTGTGCATTAGTTGTTTTATATAACCCGGACATACAAACAGTTTCAAATCTGAAATATATTAAAGAAAGCCATCTGCCGCTTATTGCGGTAGATAATACACCCAATCCGAATGTAAATTGTGTTGAGATAAAAAAAATCAGCAATCGATATATTACCAATGGAGAGAATATAGGGTTGGCGAGGGCGCTATATTCAGGATGTGAAGAGGCTATCAAAGAAAATTACGATTATGTTCTTACGCTAGATCAAGATACTGTGGTGCCGTTGGATACTATAAAGAAGCTTATTGAGCGAGCAGAATTGAGCGAGGACGATAATGTTGCGATTATATGTCCAGAAGTATATGCTTTCAGTAAAGATAATAAAATAGAAAATACCTATCCCGTATATACTTGCGAGCAGGAAGAAGAGTGTTCGTGGGTGATGACATCGGGTAGCCTCATGAGCCTTATGTGGTATTCAAAAGTGGGAAAATTTGATGAAAAGTTGTTCATTGACCACATAGATATAGATATTGGAATGAAAATCCATGAGTACGGTGGAAAAATTATGCGGCAGCCTGATGCACCTGTCTACCAGCATTTGGGGCATTCGGAAGAGCGTAAATTTTTGTGGAAAACGATTCATCCTATGTTTGACTCACCAATGCGAACGTATTATGTGGCCAGAAATCAATATTACTTGGCCGAAAAATATGGAAGAAAATTCTGGAAGTTTTCGAATGTATCCTATACAAAGATGCTTATAAAAATTGTCTTTTACGAGACCAATAAAATGGATAAATTGAAAATGTTTTTTAGAGGAATTCAGGATGCAAAAAAACATAAATTAGGTGAGTTGGAAGAAGTATGAAAGTTTTATTTATAACGCAAAATCTGGCTCCTTTTCGAATTCTATGGTTGGAATCCTTGTCAAGCTGTTCGTCCGCAGAAATCACTGTTGCCTATCTTGGGCAATATGAGGCAAGGACACAAGCGTCTTATAAAAACGTTACATCGAAGTGCCTTACACTAAAAAATGTTGGGCATAGAATTGGTACGATATGGCTTTATCATTATGGAATGGTTTTAAAATTGGCTGATGAAGCAGATATGGTCATTGTTGATGGATATGGATTTCTGGCTCAAATGATTCTTATCCCTATGTTGAAAAGGCATAGAATCAAGTTTGTCTTATCAGCGGACGGGGGAATTCAACCGGAACATGAGAACAAAATTAAGCATAGCGTTAAGAAGCATTTGATTTCAGCAGCAGATTATTACTTTAGTACATGTCCAGAGATGGATGCTATTTTAAAGTATTATGGGGCAAACGAGAAAAATATTTTTCGGCATAGGTTTGCGTCAATCAACAGTGCGGAAATTATCAAAGAACCATTAAGCAATGCGGAAAAAAGTGCCCGAAAGAGAAAATTAGGACTCGAAGATAAGCCCCTGGTCATATCTGTTGGAAAGGATCCAGAGGGAAAAGGATTTGATACGCTTTTGTGCGCACTTAAGGCTTTTCCCAGGCAGATGCAATGTTATGTAATTGGTGCATCCGAGGCTGACATGAAAGATTTTTTATCTGGGATAGAGAATGATTGGATACAATATATCCATTGCATCCCGTACATGGATAAAAAACACTTGGCAGAGTATTATCAGGCGAGCGATTTATTTGTTTTACCGACACGGCATGATGTCTGGGGATTGGTGATTGGGGAGGCGATGGCAAATGGTGTGTCAGTTATCACAACAGATCAATGTATTGCGGGAATCAACATGCTCCCGGAAAGTCAGATTATTCCTGTTGAAAATGAGAAGGAACTCTCAATTAAAATGCTGGAGTTTTTGAGTGATCCTGAAAAAAGGATGAAGACAGAAATGCAGCAACTGGAAACAATTCGAGAGTATGCCTATGATGTTGCGGCGAGAGAAGACTGGAAGAATCTAATGAAAATTTATAAAATGGTGTGATAGTGATATGGCGGAAATGGTAAGCGTTATTGTCCCGGTATATAATAGCGAAAAGTATCTGGATGCATGTGTTGAGTCGCTCTTGAATCAGGTTTATACGAACTTTGAAGTTATTCTAGTGAACGATGGAAGCACTGATAAAAGTGAAGAAATATGTGACAAATGGAAAAAGCGTGATGATCGAATTCGCTGTATCAGTATTATGAATGGCGGACCTTCGAATGCTAAAAATGCAGGAATAGAGCTTGCAAAGGGCGAATATATTGTATTCTGTGACTCTGATGATATGGTATCGGCATCTTATTTGAATGATATGATGTGTAACACAGAAGGTATGGATCTTGTCGTAACGGGTTATAATATCCAATTTGTTCGAACGGGGGAGAAAATTATAAACCTTCCTCAAAAAGAAAAAAAATATACCCAAGATGAAAGAATTGATGCCGTAAATGAAATGGGAAATGGAGGTATCATCAATGTTGACGTTGGAAAACGATATAAGAAATCATTACTGGAAGAAAACAAAATAACTTTTGATCTTCGCCTTCCGACGGGGGAGGACCTGAAATTTAATTGTGAGTACATTTCAGTGTGCAATAGCATTATGCTAATTAGAAAATCATCGTATGAGTATTTTCGACGTGATATTGGATCACAGGTGAGTAGCTATAAGCCAAATCAATGGGAAATATCTTGTAAATGCTTGGAGTGCGTGGAAAAGCTGTCGGCATGTATTTCAATTGAAGGAAAAGAAAATATGTTCCTTCCGGCTTTTTATCTGGATTATTTATTGGTATGTATCAATAATTTATACCGACCGGAATGTATGTTGGACAGAAGTGAAAAAAAGTGTGAAATAAAAAAAGTATTTAAAGCAGCAAGAAATAAAATGGATTTACTGGAAGCAATTCCTAATAAATCTTATGTGCAAAAGATTTTTATCTTTTTTGCAAAAATAAATAGTGCTGAGCTGGCGTGGATGAGTTACTCGCTGCTATTTTGGGGAAGATACAAGTTTGAAAATAGCTATTTAAAAATCAGAAAAAAAATAATCTGATTCAATTTAAGAGGAAAATAAGTTGTTGAACAATGGAAAAGCAATCCTTAGATGTGAGTGGATTTTATTGCTTTTTGGAGTGATTTTCTGCTTTATCTTAAATTCTGGAGCACAAATTGTAATACTCGGAATGACACTGATACTTTTCGTGTTAGTATACAAAAAAGCTAAAAGAAGGGACATAGATAGGATTGCATGGTGGTATTTGTTCCCATTGGCCGTCTTATGGGCGGAAAAATCTGGTAGTCAACATTGGATGGCTGCCTTTTTGCGATTTTTTTTGATTGTATCATTAGTCTGTATTGCGCAACCTGTTTCCCATAAGTCGGCAAGAAAGCTGCTGGAATTCATTGAGGGCGTCGGCCTTCTGTGTGCCATAAGTGTTATTGTGGAATTTTTTTCTCCATCAATTTTCTTTCTAACAATCTATAGGCTCTATAGCCCTGCTGTACAAGAAATGTTGAAAAATCAGGTTACAGCAGGAAGTTACTATTCAGGTTTTGCAACGGAACCTGCTGTTGCAGCCGGAATGATAGTTTTTTCATTCTTTTCTTTGGCAGCGCAGCGGAAGGTGACTTTGGGAAAGGCACTTCTCTTATTTGGCGGCTTGATTTTAACAGGAAAGCGCTCACATCTGATTTTTTTGATTTTGACATGGATGGCCTATAAAATAGTGATAGCTGCCCCGACTGAGAAGGTAACTAAAATTGCTGAAATGCTTGTGATTGGACTAGCTATGGTAGGAATCCTATTGGTGGTAAAAAATTCCATTCATTTTGGCGTACTGGACAGAATTGTAGAAACGCTGGATATTTTTGTCCACTCCGGTGGTAATGATGGATTACTGAATAAGGCGACAAGCGGTAGATATAGTAGCTATAAGGCAGCATGGAAATTTTTTGTACAGAATCCAATTCGAGGAATTGGGTGGGGCGAATTTGGTCGAATCTATTATAATGAATGGCTTGGCACATACCTTACAAATGTTCATAATCTTTGCTTACAACTGTTGTGTGAAAGTGGATTTTTTGGATTAATCTTTTTTGCGATTCCAGCTTGCAAAACGTTAAAAAAATCGATTAGTGAAGTTAAATATGAGACATCAAGTCAAGGAGTTCGGATTTTTTCGCTTTTAATGCAACTTTTCTTTTTGCTTTATAGTATGACAGAAACAAGTCTAGATGTTCCATTTTATTATATGACATATTTTATGGCGGTTTTGCTTGCATGGAAAAGCACAAGCACACAATGATATAAAAATATTACTGAAGAAAATTAGCTGAGACTGGAGAAACAGCATGGGTAATATGTTTTCAAAAGAATACAGTAAGATTGCTGATTTATGTCGAGGAATTGCTGCATTTTTGGTGATTATGGGACACTGTTTCCTTTTGGCGGAAAATCAATATGGGGTGGCTTCTTGGGCTATAGATGTGATATACAGCTTTCATATGCCGCTTTTTATGCTAATTTGTGGATACTTTTCTTATAAAAGCTATAAAAAATATGGAACGAGAACATTTCTGTGTAGGAGAGTCGCCTCATTTATTCCTCCGCTGTCGGTATGGGCTTTGCTGCAAACGATGTGGGGAATTATAAGGGGCGAAATCCAAGCAGTAAGTGTTGTGCAGAGCTTCCTGTATAAATTCTTTTCAAACTACTGGTTTATTTGGGCAGTGCTTGTTTTATCTTGCATAGTAGTGGTAGAAGATTTATCTAATAGGACCGTAAAGAATTTGATTTATATTATACTTGGGATAACATGTTTAATCACACCAGATGAAATTATTAATTCGGCAGCTATTAAATTTATGCTTCCGTACTTTATAATTGGATTCAAAGTTGCACAAATGCATATCAACATAAATGAGTTATTTGCAAAAGTATGCGCCAGAAAAGGAAATGTCTTTTTGCTAAATGTTTTGTTTGCAATTTTGTGTTTTCTATGGGAGTCGAATTGGAGAATAGATATTGCGGAATTTAGTTTATGTGGACGTGATCCGATAAATCAACTTTCTATTGTGATGGGAAGATTTTTAATAGGCCTTATAAATTCGTGTAATGTTATACTAGATGTTTGTATTTTACATAATTGGCTATTACAAAATATTTCCGAAAGAAAACTTCAAATAATTGAAACTCCATTGCGTTGGAGTGGGAAAAATTCGATGGGATGCTATCTAGTACATTACTATGTAATAAATTATATTCTTACAAGAGCCCTTTTGAATGTTTCTGAGTATAACTTTTTTGTAATACTGTGTAGCAGTATTGCTGTGTGGGGAATCACCGCAGTAGGGATTATTATGATTGATAAGGTGCATATGAGGCACATTCTTTTGGGAAAATAAGGAAGGAAACATGAATGGAATTACCTGATTATAACCAATATTTTTTGAAATACCAGCGGATTGGTTTTGTATGGTCGATAATGATAGTATATCGGCACGCATTAAACTATTCCGTTTATACGTTGCAAAAGATGTCAACTGTTTGGCTGATTGAAAAAATGGCGTATGAACTAACGGGTTGTGCAACAGTTGGTTTTGCTATTTTGGCAGGATATAATTTCTTTCGAAACTATACGGGTGTAGATAGAATACGAAAAGTGAAAAGTAGATTATATACGCAGGCGATTCCATACATAATAGCTGCTAGTATAAATTGGCTTTTTTTGCATCTCTCCCACATATTCCATATATTGCAAAAAAAATAAATGGTGTTACGTATCCATTTTCGGTAAAATCATATCTCGACACAATTTTGACCGGTGGAGGAACACCACTTTGGTTTTTAAGAAACCTAATTCTAGCGACAGTAGTTTCCCCTGTGTTGTATTACGTGATTAAAAATTTGTATACAGGCACATTATGCTATGGTATTGGCTTGATTTTGTATGGTTTGTTTCCGAAAGATCAGTTTTCAATTCCTTATTTTTTTCTTGGATATTTTTTGGGAGCAATGGTTGCAATACATGAACCATCGTTGGTAGCAAGAACATCTAATAGAATGATTGCTAGAAGTTGGTTTGTGATATTATGTCTCTTGGTGGTTACAGATATGCTCTGGAACTATTCTGAAAATGAGAGAATCCGGTTGATGTTTAGCATTTTGTTGGCCTTTTCTTTTTGGCGCTCGAGTGATTTGTGGAACAAGAAAATGCCAGAAAGAAAATGCTATTCGGATAGTTTTTTTATTTTTATGTATCATTATATGGTTTTGGAGTCGATGGAAAAGGTTGTATGGATTGTTTTTGGCAATCATGAGTGGGCAGCATTATTTGACTTTGTGGTATGCCCAATAGGGACTATTTGTATCCTTATTAATATGAGTGCATTTGTTCGGAAGAGATTCCCCAAGATCCATTCGCTTCTTTGCGGAGGAAGATAGAAAGAGAGTGCTTTTTTGAAACTTAAAAAATTATATAGTTATTATTCTGGTCTTCCAACCGGTGTAAAAGCATCACTGTGTTTTCTGATTGCGAACGTGCTTCAAAAGGGAATTTCGACTTTGACAACTCCGATTTTCACACGGATAATGTCAAGTGCAGAATATGGTGAATATAGCATTTACATCTCATGGCTTAGCCTATTAACGGTTGTTGTAACGCTATCTCTTTCAAGTGAAGCGGTTTTAATTGGAATAGTAAAGCATTCCAATGATTTGGAAAGATATGTTTCGTCAATGCAAGGACTGTTGACAACTTTAGTTACGGGAGGTATCGGAGTTTATTTAATTGCGAAAACATTCTGGAATAATGTTTTTCACCTTAAAACATTGCAGGTGCTGGCAATATTTTTTAGTATGTGGCTTTCAAGTATCTATGGCTTTTGGAGCCAAAGACAGCGTGCATTTGTTGAATATCGAAAACTAATAGGAGTTGTAATTATTAGAGCAATATTGCATCCATTGGTTGGAATTATCGCAGTTATGATGCCATTGCCAGATGTAGTGAGCGCACGCATATTAGCAGAGGTGTTGTTGGATGCCTTACTTTTTGGTGGTTTTGCAATAGCTCAATGGAAGAATAGCCTTACATACTATTATTATACATATTGGAAAGAAGCAATTCTACTTACGGTACCGTTGCTTCCTCATTATCTTGCTGAAAATATATTGAGTGTCTCAGATCGTGTGATTATAGAAAGAATGGTTGGAGTTAGCGAGGCAGGAATTTATAGTTTATCATATTCAATTTCGATGCTTATGACCATTGTAAGTTCAGCTGTTGTTTCAGTGCTACAACCATTCCTTTTTAAGATCTTTAAGAACGAGCGATTTGAAAAAACAAAAGATACTTGTAAAGTGGCATTGTTGCTTGTATTTGTGTGCAATTTTATGTTGATTGCTATTGCACCAGAATTGATTTCTTTCTTTGCACCACCAGAATATGCAGAAGCGAAATTTTTAGTTGTCCCACTGGCAACAAGTGGAGGATTTCTTTTTGTTTACAATATGTTTTCTTGTGTTGAATTTTATTACGAGAAAACAAAGTACATGACATTGTTTTCTGTGTTATCTGCATTACTTAACATTGTTTTGAATTTTGCGCTCATTCCGAGATTTGGATATGTGGCGGCTGGGTATACTACTTTGATTAGTTATGTTGTGTATGCGTTTATGCATGCATATGCGGCGTATGTTATTCTGAAAAAACAAAACATTAGAATATCAAATATCTTTGACATAAAATCGACGATTGCGGTGTGTTTGCTTATGACTGTTGGTAATGTTGTTCTGTCTGCACTCTATTCCTCGCTTCTTTTAAGATGCGGCTGTATTTTAATCGTTGGCTTTATTGTGATAAGATGTCTAATAAAAAATAAGCAGATTATATCATATTTGAGACCTGAAAAAGTAAAAAACACAAAAGATGTAGATACTATAAAAAAATAAGAGAGGAATAGAATATGTCAACATTTAATAACGCAACCCTTATGATCACCGGTGGCACAGGCTCTTTTGGTTCTACCGTACTGAAACATTTCCTTGACTCTGATCTCAAGGAAATCCGTATCTTTTCTCGTGACGAGAAGAAGCAAGATGATATGCGCCATGAACTTCAGGCCAAGCACCCGGAAGCTGCCAAGAAGGTCAAGTTCTATATCGGCGATGTCCGTAATCCGCAGTCCATCAAAGATGCGATGCCGGGCGTTGATTACATCTTCCATGCTGCTGCTCTGAAGCAGGTTCCTTCCTGCGAGTTCTTCCCGATGCAGGCTGTTCAGACCAATATCATCGGCACAGACAATGTTCTGCATGCTGCTATCGATGCCGGTGTCAAGCGTGTTGTCTGTCTGTCTACGGATAAGGCGGCTTATCCTATCAATGCCATGGGTATCTCCAAGGCTATGATGGAGCATGTTATCTTTGCAAATGCCCGTGTGGCCGCAGAGCGTGGCGGTACGACCATCTGCTGCACTCGTTATGGTAACGTTATGTGCTCTCGCGGCAGTGTCATCCCTCTGTTCATCGACCAGATCAAGGCGGGCAATCCCATCACCATCACGGACCCGAATATGACCCGTTTCCTGATGAATCTGGATGAGGCTGTAGATCTGGTCATGTTCGCCTTCCAGCATGGTAATCCCGGTGACCTGTTCATCCAGAAGTCTGATGCCTCTACTATTGGTGATTTGGCAAAGGCTGTCCAGCAGCTGTTCGGTGACACTGGTACGAACATCATTGGTACCCGTCATGGTGAGAAGCTGTTCGAGACCCTGATGACCCGCGAGGAGCGTCTGCGCAGTGAGGATATGGGTCACTACTTCCGTGTCGCTGCCGACAACCGCGACCTGAACTATGACAAGTTCGTAGTCAAGGGCGAGGTTCACACCATGGCCGATGAGTCTTACACCAGCCACAACACTACTCGTTTGGATGTAGAGGGCACCGTGAAGAAAATCATGACCACTGAGTATGTACAGAACGAGTTGAAGGGTATTCCCAATGTCTAAGGAAAAGCTCCTGCTGGTTGGTGCCGGTGGTTTCGGGCGCATGGTAGCGGAGCTGGCGATGCTCCAATACGACTGTGCTTTCGTAGACGATGGACAGCCTGTGGGTGTTGAGATTTGCGGCATTCCGGTGGTTGGCGGTCTTGCTGATCTGCCAGATCTGCGGAAAGAATATGGCCTGCTGGTGGTGGGCATCGGCAATAACCAGTTCCGGGCGCAGGTGTATGAGAAAGCAAAAGTACTTGGCTTTGCTTTTCCCAACATCGTTGCTCCCAGTGCCTATATCAGTCCGTATTCCAAGATGGGATACGGCTGTGTGGTGCTGCAAAACGCTTGTATCCAGAATGGTGCGTCCGTTGGCAACGGTGTTTTGCTGAATGCCGGAACGGAAATCCACTGTGATGCAGCGGTAGGGGACTATGCTTTGATTTACACCAACAGCGTCATCCGTACCGGCGCGACTGTGGGCAACTTTGCCCGCATCGGCAGCAACTGCACCATCTGCAATCATGCAACCGTGCCGGATGGTGCAGATATTCCGGACTGCACCGCAGTACATTAAAGAGGTGATAGGATGAACATTCTAGTCACAGGTGCCAAGGGCATGGTGGGAACCGCCCTGTGTAACAACCTGAAAAACATCCGAGATGGGAAAAATAAGACCCGCCCGGCATTGAATATTGAAGAAATCTTCGAGTATGATCTGAACTCCACCCCGGAGGAGCTGGACGAATACTGCCAGAAAGCAGACTTCGTGTTCAATCTGGCAGGCGTAAATCGCCCGGAAAAACCAGAAGACTTCATGAAGGGCAACTTTGGCTTTGCATCCGACCTGCTGAACTGCCTGAAAAAGCACAACAACAAGGCCACCATCATGCTGTCCTCCTCCATTCAGGCTACATTGGCTGGTCGCTTCGGCAATAGCGAGTATGGCCGCAGCAAGAAGGCTGGCGAGGAACTGTTCTTCGACTACGCCAAGGAGACCGGCGCAAAGGTTGCCGTCTACCGCTTTGTGAACCTGATGGGACACAGCCGTCCCAAGTACAACAGTGCCGTCAGCACTTTCTGCTGGGCGGTTGCCAACGATGAGTCCTTCACCGTCAACGACCGCAGCACCGAGCTGGAACTGCTATACATTGACGATCTGGTAGAAGGGATGTTTGATCTGCTGGAAGGAAAGGAGCAACACTGTGAATTTGACGGTGTGGAGACTGTTTTGCAAGCAGATGGTCATTACTGCTGCGTTCCCGTGACCCACAAGGTTACGCTGGGCGAGATTGTGGACTTGCTGCAAGAGTTCAAGGCACAGCCCACGACCCTCATGATTCCGAAAATGCCGGACGGCTCCTTTGCAAAGAAGCTTTACTCCCTGTACCTGACCTATCTGCCCACAGATAAATTCAAGTATGCTCTGAAAATGAACGTGGACAACCGTGGCTCCTTCACGGAGCTGGTACACACTGCCGACTGCGGTCAGGTGAGCATCAACATCAGTCGTCCGGGCATCACCAAGGGGCAGCACTGGCACAACTCCAAGTGGGAGCTGTTCATTGTGGTGGCTGGGCACGGCTTGATTCAGGAACGGAACATCAACACCGGAGAAACGGTGGAATTTGAGGTCTCTGGGGATAAGATCGAAGCTGTCCACATGATTCCCGGTTGGACGCATAATATCATTAACTTGTCCGAGACGGAAAATCTGGTCACGGTCATGACCTGCAACGAGATCTTTGACCCGAAGCACCCGGACACCTTCTTTGAGCCGGTGTGAGAGGAGAAAACAATGGCTGACTATAATAATGTATCATTCAAAAATAACGGTAAGCTGAAGTTGCTGATCATTGTTGGCACCCGCCCGGAGATCATTCGCCTGGCAGCGGTTATCAACAAAACCCGCAAGTACTTTGATGTGATTTTGGCCCATACTGGTCAGAACTACGACTATAACCTGAATGGTGTGTTCTTCCATGATTTGCAGTTGGCAGATCCGGAAGTGTACATGAACGCTGTAGGTGCTGACCTGGGCGAGACGATGGGCAATATCATCTCCGAAAACTATAAGCTGATGGTTGCTATCCAGCCGGACGCTGTGTTGGTGCTGGGCGATACCAACAGCTGTCTGAGTGTCATCAGTGCAAAGCGGCTGCATATTCCCATCTTCCACATGGAAGCCGGTAATCGCTGCAAGGATGAGTGTCTACCTGAGGAGACAAACCGCCGCATCGTGGACATCATTTCCGACGTGAACATGGCCTATTCTGAGCATGCCCGCCGCTATCTGGCCGATACTGGTTTGCCGAAAGAGCGTACCTATGTGACTGGCTCTCCCATGGCCGAGGTGCTACACCAGAATCTGGACAAAATCGAAGCATCCGACATTCATGCTCGTCTGGGACTGGAAAAGGGTAAATATATTCTGCTTTCTGCCCATCGGGAAGAAAATATCGACACCGAGAAAAACTTCAATTCGCTGTTCACTGCAATCAATAAAATGGCAGAAAAGTACGATATGCCGATTCTGTACTCCTGCCATCCCCGCAGCCGAAAGCGTCTGGAACAGAGTGGTTTCCAGCTGGACAAGCGTGTGATCCAGCATGAGCCTTTGGGCTTCCATGACTACAACTGCCTGCAGATGAACGCCTTCTGTGTGGTATCCGATAGTGGAACGTTGCCGGAGGAGAGTAGCTTCTTCACCAGCGTAGGGCACCCGTTCCCGGCGGTGTGTATTCGTACCAGTACTGAGCGCCCGGAAGCACTGGATAAGGGGGATTTCATCCTTGCCGGTATTGACGGTGACCATCTGCTGCAGGCTGTGGATGTGGCGGTCGAGATGAACAGGAATCGTGATTTGGGCATTCCTGTGCCGGACTATGTGGATGAGAACGTGTCTGATAAAGTCGTGAAAATCATCCAGAGCTATACTGGCGTGGTCAATAAAATGGTGTGGAGAAAATATTAATAGGGGCTGATTTGATGTACGCAAGCCATGATCTAGGGTGAAGAAGTAAAAAAAGTTTTATATCAAGCAATAATTCCCGCCCCTCCCCACACCTACCGCCAAACTCACTCCGGCGAAATTTTGATGGGCGCAGCACCCGGAAATAGGGTAGGGAAGCCGCCCGAGACCACTCTTTCTGTGGCAGCCAAACCATGTGATCTCATTCTTCCGAAATTATGGGAACAGATACTTTGTTTATCATAGCCGATGAAAGAGGTACCAGTTATAGTTCCGCAAAAAAGTGCGACAAAAATGTGACAACTCGAAAATGCATGAGGAGCTGATACAGGGCACAATTGTACAAAAATACCGTGAAATCGTGTGTTTTGAAACGCTTTTGGGCACAAAAATCCATCAAAGTAAGCTCTTTTAATCAGAGGGCCAGGGATTCGAGTTCCCTCGAGCGAACCAAAATCCCACGAAGAATTGTAAGATTCTTCGTGGGATTTTCTTTTCCCGAATCATTGCACACCACCGGAGCTGACATTGAAAATGCAATCGTACACTGCTATAATAAAATTGTGATATTATCACCAAAAATTCAAGATGCAAAGCGTTTGCGATTGGCAAACATTCAGGAGGAACGCATGGTAACAGGGGCCATTAAAAATAAGGTAGACAAAATCTGGACGGACATCTGGGCAGGCGGCATCACCAATCCGCTGACCGTCATTGAACAGCTGACCTATCTCATGTTCATCCGGTCACTGGATGAGAAAGAGCTTGCCACCGAAGATTTTGAGAACATGGCGGGCGAAAAGATGGAGCACATCTTCCCGGCCAGCGCGGCAGGACAATCCATGCGGTGGAGCCGCTTCAAGGATAAAGATTCCCGCGAAATTTTCCTGACCATGCAGCAGCGGGTGTTCCCTGCCATCAAAAAGATGAAGTATGGCCGTCTGCCGGATTTTGATGCGAACGGCGAACTGGTGGAGATTGCAGACGACCCCACCCGCCCGGACGAGGGCAACACCGCCTTTGCGCGGTACATGGACGATGCCATGTTCCTGATCCCCACGCCGCAGGTGCTGCAAAAGATCATCACCGGGCTGGAGGATCTTTACACCCACGACATTGCCGACCTTGATATGCAGGGCGATCTGTATGAGTATATGCTGGGCAAGCTGGCAACCGCAGGGCAGAACGGCCAGTTCCGCACGCCCAAGCACATCCGTGACATGATGGTGGAGCTGGTGCAGCCCACGCCGGACGACTTCATCTGCGACCCCGCCTGCGGCACGGCGGGCTTTCTGGTGTCCAGTGCGCAGTACCTCCGCACCCACTACGAGGACAGCATGACCCCGGAGCAGTGGCAGCATTTTGCTGGCCCGATGTTCACCGGCTTTGACATGGACCGCACCATGCTGCGCATTTCGGCCATGAACCTGATGCTCCACTCCATCACGAACCCGGAGATCGACTACAAGGACAGCGTGTCGAAGCAAAACTCCATTTGCAGCAAGTAAAGGGCACTGTGGATGCCGAGAGCATCAACGACGACCTGAAGGCCGTCACCAACACCAAAAAGACGGAGCTTCTGTTCCTTGCGCTCTTCCTGCGGATGCTCAAAACCGGCGGACGCTGCGCCTGCATCGTGCCGGACGGCGTGCTGTTCGGTTCCAGCAAGGCGCACCAGAGCATCCGAAAAGAACTGATTGAAAACCACCAGCTGCGGGCGGTCATTTCCATGCCCTCCGGCGTGTTCAAGCCCTACGCAGGCGTGTCCACAGCGGTGCTGGTGTTTACCAAGACCGGCGCGGGCGGCACCGACAAGGTGTGGTTCTACGATATGAAAGCCGACGGCCTCTCGCTGGACGACAAGCGCACCGAGGTGAAGGAAAACGACATCCCGGACATCATCGCCCGGTTCCATAACCTCGACGCCGAAACTGACCGCAAGCGCACCGAGCAGAGTTTCTTTGTGCCCAAAGCGGAAATTGCCGCCAACGGGTATGATCTGTCCATCAATAAGTACAAAGAGACCGAGTATGTGCCGGTGGAGTATCCCTCGACCACGGAAATTCTGGCCGACCTGCATGAGCTGGAAATGGAAATCACCAAGGGTCTGGCAGAGTTGGAGGAGATGGTGTGATGGAAAAAGGATTATGTGAACTGTGTAATCCCAAGCAATGGAAAACAGTCTCGACATCTGAACTTACATCGACTGGCTACCCTGTTTATGGTGCGAATGGTGTAATTGGTTACTACAGCAACTACAATCATTACAAAGAAACTCTTTTGATAACATGCCGTGGAGCAACTTGTGGCACGTTGAATATTTGCAAACCTTTTTCGTATATAAACGGAAATGCAATGGCATTGGATGATTTGTCGGATGAAATTGATATAAAATATCTGTATTATTTCTTATTATCTCGTGGTCTAAGTGACACAATTACTGGTTCTGCCCAACCACAAATCGTTAGACAATCGCTAAAAAATGTCAGGGTCATATATCCAAACTTGGATGCTCAAAAACGCATTATATATGTCTTGGGTAAGGCGGATGAACTTTTATCCATTCGCAAACAGCAAATTGCCAAACTGGACGAGCTGGTAAAGGCACGGTTTGTGGAGATGTTTGGAACATTTCCGGCAAATCCATTTAGATGGAGTACAGGAAAAATTCAAGATGTTGTTTCAGATGTACGATATGGTTCTAGTCGTCCTGCCGTAGAAGGTGGAAAATATCCATATTTAAGAATGAACAATATTACATATAGTGGTAAGCTGGACTTGCACGACACAAAGCGAATTGATATTCCGGATAGTGAACTGGACAAATGCACGGTTCGTCGAGGCGATGTTCTGTTTAACCGAACAAACAGCAAAGAACTTGTTGGAAAAACCTGCGTGTACAATCGAGATGAATTGATGGTGCTTGCGGGGTTTATAATTAGAGTACGTGTTAATGAGAGGATACGACCGGAGGTCCTTTCTGCATTTCTCAATATGGATTTCTCAAAACGAATGTTGATTGGTATGTGTAAAACGGCAATCGGACAAGCAAATATTAATGCGAAAGAACTGCAAAATATTGACTTATATATACCACCAATTGAATTGCAAGATCAATTTGTGGCTTTGAAAAACAAAATAGATCAGCAGAAGCAGACCGTACAGCAAAGTTTAGAAAAGCTGGAACTGTTGAAAAAAGCGCTGATGCAGGAGTATTTTGGGTGATTACAGGCGAAAAAATTAAATCAAACTTATAGATAGAGGTGATAAAATGAAAAAGGTCGATGATAAGACAATGAAGATGCTTCAAGAAAAGGTAGCCAAAGGAGAATTGCCACCAATTTATGGTATGGCCGATGCAGTAGCGGCAATGATTGAGTATGATGAGAAAGTGAAACAGCAAAAAGAATGGCTTGAAAAGTATCCTCTGATAAAAACCGGAAAAGTTCCAATTGAGAATTTTAATGTACGGTTATTGCCTAAATTATCTCAAAAAGCAGTTGATTATGGCTTTCATATTTTGCTGATGCAACTGGTGAATGAACTGGATATCGCAAATGAGAATATCGTCGATTATATTGAACTCTGGCGAGAAAAACACGAGAATAGTGGAAGAGTTTGCGTTATAAATAATTACCTATATGCTAAAGAACGATATTTAGGAAAAAGTATAGTCCATGATTTGAAGCATTTTGTGGATATGATGATTTCTATTGTATGGACGCTTTCCCAGAAAGATATAGTAAAAGCGATAGAAATTGATGGTATTGGAAAGTACCTGTACCAAAAAAGTTTTAGGTGTTTTGATGAATACCACGATTTTTTGGACACATTAAATAAAATGGACAACGTCCAAAAGCACGCAATCACGAATCAGATAACTCAACTAATCGGAAAAGATGAGCCTTGCTTTTATTGTGTTGATTCAAACCATAATAAAGACATTTGGCATGTTGGTGTAAAAATTGTCTCCGTATCAAAAACGATTGAGCAATTTAATTCATTTTATAAATTTTCTATGGATAAGATTTCGGAATTGTGCAGTTGAGTTTCAGAAAAGGCACTGATGCAGGAATATTTTGGGTAACTCCCTCAGTCACCTTCGGTGACAGCTCCCTCTGGGAGGGAGCCTTTATGTGGTGGTAAGGCAAAAGCCTCCCTCCTAGAGGGAGGTGGCGCGGCGTTAGCCGTGACGGAGGGAGTTCCAGAAAGGAGCGCGTCCAGATGTCATTGCCATATCAAGGAAAATTGATCCCTCGTGCAAAAGAACTGCGCAAGGGCGCAACCAAACAGGAAAATCATCTCTGGTATGATTTTCTGCGTGGCTATCCGATGCGCTTTCAGCGTCAGAAAACGATTGATGGCTTTATTGCGGATTTCTACTGTCATGCCGCAAAACTTATCATCGAGCTGGACGGCGCACAACATTACGACGAGCAAGGCTTGGCTCGTGATAAAGAGCGTACTGCAATTTTGTCGGAATATGGCGTAGAGGTACTGCGCTTTTCTAATACTGAGGTGGAAAATGATTTCCGCCGCGTCTGCACCGTGATTGATTCGGCGGTGCAGGAACGGATGCGAGTACTTGCGGAGGAACTCCCCCAGTCGCCTGACGGCGACAGCCCCCTCACGGAGGGAGCCTTTTGACAAAGAGGGAAAGTTTCCGGCCCGCACTAAAGCCTCCCTCTTTGAGGGAGGTGGCACGGCGCAGCCGTGACGGAAGGAGTGAGCCTTTGACGTGGCGGTGCCGAAAAGCCTCCCTCCTAGAGGGAGGTGGATGCGAGCAAAGCGAGCAGACGGAGGGAGTTTGTATATAAAATGCCCCAAATTTCAGATAAAAGGGTGTGAAACAGAGGATTTTAGCGGTATAATAACGTTAAATGGAATATTTCACCCAGAAAGGAGCATACGACGATGACCTTTGAAGAAGAAAAAGATTATAACAAGGCAAAGCTTGATGTGATTAAAGCAATGAACTCAATTCAAAAGCTGAAACCAGAGCTTCGAGAACATCTGCTGAAAGAACTGGTTGGAGCGGAAGCGTATGCTTCAACATTAAAGGCTTTAGGAAGCGGGGAATATAGAAATGTATGAAATTCTAGAAATCAATGAATCTAAGATTAAAGATCTTTACAAAATTGAAGAAAATTATTTTAATGATTTTAAGGCAAAAGATATTTTACCGGGAAAATTAAGCAAGACGGTTTCTGCCTTTGCAAATGCGAGCGGCGGTGACATTTATTTGGGAATTCGTGAGGATAGTAAAACTAAAGCTAAGTATTGGGAAGGATTTGAGCATATTGAAGATGCCAATTCTCATATACAAACGTTGGTTGATATGGCTCCACTTGATAATTTTCTGGAGTTCACTTTTCTGCGAAATAATACCACGAATTCCTATGTCTTGCAGATTACAGTATCTAAAACAAAGGGAATTACAAATGCAACCGATGGAATACCATATATTCGGCACAACGCTTCGAATTTGGAAGTAAAAGCAGCTGAAGCGCGAAAAAGGCTTGAATTAGATAAAGGTATAACGTCCTTTGAAAATGAAACGGTCCAAGAAACGACATTGGCAGATGTTGAAATGTCAGAAGTATTAAATGACTTTGTAAAGGCTGTCATTCCGCAACGAGATAATATTTCATGGATAAAAAAGCAACATCTATGTGAAAATGAGCATTTGACGGTTGCAGGAACATTGCTGTTTCTGGATGAACCACAGATTTTTTTGCCCAAGCGTTCAGCAATTAAAGTGTTTAGATATAAAACAAGTGGTCAAGCAGATAGGGACATGCTTGAAGGTCAACCGTTAACAATTGAAGGTTGTGCATATCAACAAATATACTCTGCTGTCTCAAAAGTCAAAAAAATCGTCGAATCAATCAAAAGACTTGATAAAGAGTTTGAGGACATCAGGTATCCAGAAGAAACATTGCATGAAATTATCACGAACGCTGTTTTGCATCGTGATTATAGCATCGCTACTGATATTCAAATCAGAATTTTTGACAATCGCATTGAGGTTGAAAGTCCTGGAAAACTACCAGGACATGTTACAACAAAAAACATTTTGGATACTCAATCTGCGAGAAATCCCAAAATTGTCCGGCTAATAAACAAATTTCCAGATGCTCCCAATAAGGATGTTGGCGAAGGATTAAATACTGCGTTTGAAGCGATGACAAAATTGCGGTTGAAGGTTCCTGAGATTATAGAAACCGAAAATTCGGTGCGTGTGATTATTCGCCACGAACGACTTGCATCTCCAGAAGAATTGGTTGTTGAGTATTTACAAAAAAATGAAAGTATAAAAAATGGAACAGGACGAGCTGTCACAGGAATAAAGTCGGAGAATACAATGAAAAATGTTTTCTATCGGCTGAGAGACAGCGGCTACATAAAATTGATTCGAGGTGAGAACATTTGGATTAAAACTGAAAATTTTGATGATCTTGTCAAGAAACAGTTAAAAAAGGATGAGTAAAGGAGCCTCCCATGTCCAACTTCTCCTATCTTGCCGCAAATCCTGAATATTCCCTCTTCGCATCTGCTGCCATCGAGGCCGAGAAAGTGTTCTCCACCTCCCCGGCGATGTGCGCTGTGGGGTGCCGGAAGGCGTTGGAGCTGGCGGTGAAGTGGGTGTATGCGGCAGACAAAACCATCACGATGCCCTACAAGGACAACCTGCAATCCCTTCTGCATGAGCCGAGTTTCCGGTTCGCGGTGGACCGGGACGTGTGGAGCGTGCTGCCCAGCATCGTGAAGGCGGGCAATCTGGCGGTACATACGGGGCATAGTGTGTCGGCGGCGGATGCAGTGTTCAGCCTGCGGGGGCTGTTCGATTTCATTCAGTGGGTGGATTACTGCTACGGCACGGACTATGTGGAGCGCTCCTTTGATGAAACAGCCATCCCCGGCGAAAAGGTAACGCTGGACGAAAAGAAGATCCGGGAGCAGGAAAGCCTGCTGACCCAGAAAGATGCCGAACTGGAAGCCTTGCGCAAGCAGGTGGAGAGCCTTTCGACGGCGTACACGGCCAGCAAACAGCAGAACCAGCAGAGCCGCAGTTTCACCGCCGCCGACCTGACCGAGGCCGAGACGCGGCAGAAGATCATCGATATCGACCTCAAGGCCATGGGCTGGAAATTCACCGGGCCGGATGCCGATGTGCGCACCGAGTACGAAGTGGACAACATGAACGGCGTGCTGGGGCAGAAGGGCTATGCGGACTATGTGCTGATGGGCAAGGACGGCTTGCCGCTGGCGGTCATTGAAGCCAAGCGCAGCACCAAAGATCCCAACATCGGGCGCAAGCAGGCTCAGCTTTATGCAGACTGTCTGGAGCAGAAGTTTGGCCGCCGTCCGATGCTGTTTACCACCAACGGCTACACCACCTATTTCTGGGATGAGCAGAGCGGCCCGCAGCGTGCCGTGAGCGGGGTATTCTGCAAGGACGATTTACAGAAACTGATGAACCGCCGCACCGAGAAAAAACCGCTGGACACCATCGAAATTGACGATAAAATCACCGACCGTTACTACCAAAAAAACGCCATCCGGGCTGTCTGCGCCCACATCGCGCAGGGCTTCCGGCGCAATCTGCTGGTCATGGCTACTGGCACGGGCAAGACCCGCACCGCATCCAGCCTGACCGATGTGCTGAGCCGGGGCGGTCATGTGACCAACGTGCTCTTTCTGGCGGACCGCACCGCGCTGGTCAAGCAGGCAAAGGACGACTTCAAGAAGTATCTGCCCGACCAGTCGCTGTGCAACCTATGCTCCTCCAAGGACGATAAGGCCGCACGCATCGTGTTTTCCACCTATCCCACCATGCTCAACGCCATCGACAACGCCAAGACCAAAGACGGCGTGCCGCTGTTTTCGCCCGCTCACTTTGACCTTATCATCGTGGACGAGAGCCACCGCAGCATTTTCAAGAAATACCGCGCCATTTTTGATTATTTCGATGCGATTCTGGTGGGTCTGACCGCCACCCCGAAAACCGATGTAGACCGCAACACCTATGACTTTTTCGAGATGGAGCACGGCATCCCCACCTACGCCTACGATTACGACACGGCGGTCTACACCGACCATGTGCTGGTGCCTTACTACAACTACGAGGTCAAGACGAAATTCACAGAAGAGGGCATCCACTACGACCAGCTTTCGCCGGAGGATAAGGCCCGCTACGAGGACGATTTTGCCGAGGACGACACCCTGCCCACCTTCATCCCGTCCGAAAAGCTGAATAAGTTCATCTTCAACGCCAACACCGTGGACACGGTGCTACAAGACCTGATGGAACGGGGCATCCAGACGGCGGGTGGTGACCGCATCGGCAAAACCATCATCTTTGCCCAGAACAAGCGCCATGCGGAGTTTATCCGGGAGCGCTTTGGCAAGCTCTACCCGCAGCTGGAGACCCAGTACCCGGGATTCATCCAGCGGGTGGTCTGCGACGACGCCTATGCGCAGTCCATCATTGACGACTTCAAGCAGCCGGACAAGCCGCCGTTTATTGCGGTCTCGGTGGATATGATGGACACGGGCATCGATGTGCCGGAGTGCGTAAATCTGGTGTTCTTCAAAAAAGTGCGCAGCAAAACGAAGTTCTGGCAGATGATCGGCCGTGGTACACGGCTCTGCCCATCCCTTGCCTGTGTGGATGCCATCGACGGCGAATATACGGGCAAACGGCGGTTTCTGATTTTCGACTACTGCGGCAACTTTGAATTTTTCCGTCAGAAACCCAACGGCTACGAGAGCGCGGACACCAAGAGCCTGTCCGAGAGCATTTTCTGCAAGCAGGTGCGGATCGCCGCCGCGCTGCAGGATGGAGCCTATGCGGACGAAAACTACCAGAACTGGCGCAAGATCTTAACGGAGACCTGCCGTGCCGAAGTAGGAGCGTTGAACCCGGAGCTGGTATCCGTGCGGCTGCACCGACAGGCCGTGGAACACTATCAAAAGCCGGAAGCCTTTGTCAGCCTGACCGAAACGGACAAGGGTACTCTGATGAAAGAGGTGGCACCGCTCATCTCGCTGGACGATAAGGACGAGGCCGCCAAGCGGTTCGATAACTTTGTGTATGGCTTGCTGCTCTGTGAGCTGGAGGGTCTGCCGGGGCTGGGCCGCGCCCAGAAACAGCTGCGCAGCACAGCGGCATTGCTGGAAGGGAAGGCTACCATCCCGCAGGTGCAGGCAAAGCTGCCCCTCATCCGGGAGGTGCAGACAGACGAATTTTTGACCTCGCATGATCTGCTCCGCTTTGAGGAAATGCGGCAGGAGCTGCGGGAACTTATCAAGTTTCTGGTGGAGGGCGGCGAGGGGCAAAAGCCTGTCTACACGGCCCTTGCCGACCCGGTACTGGAACAGACCGAGGGCAAAACGCTGGATTCCGGCTACGATTTCGGCGAGTACCGGGAACGTGTGAACCGCTACATCATGGAGCACCGCAGCGATACGCTGGCCATCCACAAGCTGACCCAGAACATTCCGCTTTCCCGGGGCGACTATACCGAGCTGGAACATATCTTCACCTGTGAGCTGGGCAGCAAAGAGGACTATGCACGGGAGTTTCGGGATACGCCCTTTGGTCTGCTGGTGCGTAAAGTGGCAAAGCTGGACCACGATGCTGCCATGCAGGCATTTTCCAAGTTCATCAACGATGAATCGCTGAATGCAAAGCAGATCGCGTTTGTTCGGAAGGTCATTCATTACATTGAGCAGAACGGTTATGTGGAAAGCAAAGCGGTTCTGATGAAACCACCCTTTGACCAGCCCATTCTGTTTACCCGCCTGTTTGATGGCAAAACAGGCAGTGAACTGATGGATACGATCAATTCGGTGAAAGAGAATGCCACCCATGTGACCGCATAAAGTGGTAGAATGTACTGATAAAAACGGTATAATGGACAAGGAGCGGATAGACGGTTTCCGCAGCGCCTTTGCGCCGGGAGAAACTTTATTCTGGCAGGTCCCTGCTGCGGCAAGGGAGAGAATGGCGTTTTACAGTGAGAACCTTCCCCGCCTTTTTTCTGAAAAAATCACGGCGGTATTTGCGGTGTCCGACCACTATGCGCTGGAATTTATTCGATTTTTGCAGGGACAGGGCATCCGCGTCCCGGAGGAGCTGGTGGAACGGGAAAGCACAAGGAGGCTGCCATGTCAGACTTTATGAGGA
>ERZ857801.758-NODE-758-length-41416-cov-16.070211_pt1 | contig 41416 bp, 39 predicted proteins | sample MGYA00519762_ERZ857801 | MGnify/ENA primary metagenome ERZ857801 (study PRJEB31778, sample SAMEA3449368) | human gut metagenome | biome: human gut; feature: human-associated habitat; material: faeces | place: United Kingdom | collected 2010/2012 ...
GCGCCAAAACGACGGCGGCTACGCCTATGAGCAGGTGACGAACGGCAAGACCTACTGCGGGCGTAAAAACGCACGGGCCTCGGCCATCGTCTCGTGCAGCGACGCGCTGGATGTGACCTATGCGCAGGGCGCACAGGTGAACGAATATACTGCGCTGTACGATTCCTTCCGCCGCCGTACCGCCCACGGCCAGGTGGTGGTGGACGGCCGCGTGCTCATCTATCCCTTCGGGAATCTTGAAAGCTCTGTATCCATCCCGCCCATGCTGCTGAACAGCATGCGCCAGGCCGTGCTGCACGACGTGCTGCGCACAGCGGGCGCGCCGTTTCCGCTGGTGTGCGGCGCGCCGTATCTGGAGCCGTACTGCTTTGTACGGGACGGGGGATTGGATGTCTACCTTGTAAACGGCAGCACGGATGATGCCGACGCTGTGGAGCTGGCGTTTTCTGCGGGACCTGCGCCGGAAAGCGCGGAGGTCTGGCGTTCGCACACGGAACAGGCCGCGCCGCAGGCCGCTGTGTGTGAAGCGGCGGGAACAGGCGTTCGGGTGCCGGTAGATGTGCCCAGCATGGAAGCTGTTCTGCTGCGCATGCCCGCGCCGGGGGCGGAAGGGGAGACCCCGGCATGAGCAAAAAAATAAGGGCATTTATTGGCTATCTGAAGGTGCTGGTGAACGGCGAGACGCTGGGCGGCGGATTTTACCGTTTTTTGTCGGTGCATGCGTGTTTTCTGGTATTTTACGGCCTGCCCCATGTATTTATCAATACGATGCTGTTGGGGCAGACGGGCGACGTAAAGGTCGTGGTGATGTATAACGCTACGTTTTTCCTGGGCAGCGCGGCGGCCATGCTGCTGGCGGCAGGGCTTTTGCAGCGCACGGATTCCGGCGTGACGGCGGTGCTGGGTATTTTGGGCTACAATGTGCTGTATCTGCTGCTGATCGTGCTGGGGGACAACGCCTCGCGCTGGCACTTGTGGCTTGGGCTTCTGGCGGGTCTTGCGGACGGCTGCTACTGGCTGAGCTACGGCCATCTGCTGTCGGATTCCACAGACCTTACCAACCGGGACAGCGGCCTTGCCATTGTGAACATCTGCGCCAACGTCGTCAACCTCACCATCCCGCTGCTGGCGGGCTTCATCATCGACGCAGTGGGCGGTACGCGGGGCTATATGGCGGTGTTCGGGCTGTCGTTTGCCGTGTCCGCCGTCACCTGTGCGCTGGCGCTGCGGCTGCCCAAGCGCCGTATGGCGGGCGCGCATAAGGTGGACTATCCCCGCACGCTGCGCGCCATTGGACGCAACCGGCATCTGCTGTACAGCCTGGCTGCGCAGGGCTGCAAAGGGGTGAGAGAAGGCGCGTTCACGTTCATCCTCAGCATCGTTTTGTACCAGATGGTGAAAAACGAGCTGCTGGTGGGCTTCAATACCTTCCTTTCAGCCGCGGCGGCCATCGCTTCCTACGTCATCGCCAGCCGCATCCTCTCGCTGGCGAACCGGGTGCGGTATATGGGTGTCGCGGTAGCGGTGCTCACAGGCATTGCCGCACTTTGCATCTTGCATCTCAGCCCGATGACGGTTATTCTATATACAGTGGTCAATTCGTTTTTTGCGGGCTTTCTGGAGAATTCCACATACAGCACTTTTCTGGATATGATGCAGCTGGTGCCCGAGATGGACGACCACCGGCCCGAGCTGCTGGCTGTCAACGATACCGTTCTGGAGCTTGGGCGCTGTGTGGGGCTTTCCATCATCATCGTTATGAACGTATATGTGGGCGAGGATGTGGGCGTGCAGGTGTGGAGCCTGCTTGTGCTGACGCTCACCCAGGTGGGCACGGTGCTGCTGTGCCGCGGGGCCATGCGCTCCGCGAAGCAGGCCGCGCCGGGGGCTTGAACGCGGGCGTTTTTCCGCATAAACAGAAACATATTTGCCAAAAACGGAAGAGCCGTTGGCCGCAAAGCACTTTCCGTTGTTGAAAAACTGCGGAAAGAAGCCCCTGCCGGCCCGGCAACGCAAAGAAATTCAGGGCGGCTGCTGTCCCAGCAAGCTTCCCATTGTTAAAAAAGGAGAAATATGATGCAGGCAAAGATCATAGACAGAAAGTGGGTCGTCGAGTGGTTCGACGAGCGCCAGTGCTATCATATGCCCAGCCTGACGCTGGCGGACAACGGCAATCTGCTGGCCGTATGGAACGGTGGCTTTTTGCAGTGGAACGGCGACCCCATGGGCCGCGACGCCAAAGACTGGGTGTCTGTGCTGGAGCCGGGCGCAAAAGAATGGTCGAACCCGGACGCCGTGGGCTGTGACATCCGTTATTGCTGCCATGACCCGGTGTTTCTCAAAAACAAAAAGGGGGAGATCATTCTCCTGTTCGCAAAATTTCTGGACACCGAGGTGAACTTCACCACCTGGTGCAACGGCCGGGATGAGCTGTGGACACGCAAAACGAAGGACGGCGGCCGCACATGGGAGCCGGCGCAGCCCGCGGGCATCCAGAGCGGCCACGCCTCCAACGACAGCGTCCTGCTGGATGACGGCACCATCGTGTTCGCCTCCACAAGCAGTGAGCTTCCGGATAAATACTTCGGCGCAGTTCGCATCTATCTTTCTCACGACGACGGCGAGACATGGGAAAAAGGCCCCATCCTCTCTGCGGACGACGGCAATCTCATTCGGGAGCCGGCGCTTTGCCTTCGGCCGGACGGCACCATCCGTATGTTCACGCGTACCTGTCCGGGCAGTACGGGCTGGGGCGCGGGCGTGAAATCACTGGTGTCGTATACAGCCGAAAGCCGGGACGGCGGCAAAACCTGGACGCAGCCTGTGCCCACAACCATCCTCAATAACGAATCGAAGATCGATGTCATCAGCTGGGACAAAGACACCATCCTGATGGCCTACAACGACACGCCTGTGGCAGACTGGCACGAGCGCAGCCCTCTGACGCTGGCCTATTCGAAGGATGAGGGAAAAACCTGGAAAAACCTTATCGAACTGGCCGCCGCGCCGGGAAATAAATGCCAGCCCGCCATGTGCAGGGACAGGGACGGCCGTCTGAATGTGGTATATATGAACCGGCATACGGCCATTGAACACCTGGTGCTGGAGATCACGGAGTAAAAACAGAAAGCGCGGCACGCTGTGCCGCGCTTTGTGTGGTTCACGCGGGCCCCGCGCCCGCGGATGCCGCCGGAAAAATTGTGGATTTTGCGGAGGGGAAACGCATGGCACAGGGACAGGCCGCCGCGCCGCCGGGCGCGGCGGAAACGCAGGACGGCGCGCTTTTGGCGTGCATTCTGGACATGGGCGAACTGCTCTTGACCAGCGGCGCCGAGGTGATGCGCGTGGAGGATACCCTCACCCGGTTGTGTATGGTATATGGTTTTGCGCAGGCGGACGTTTTTACCATCACGTCCAGCATCGTGCTGACGGTGCGCACACCGGAGGGGCGCGCCCTTACACAAACGCGGCGCATCCGCGCGCGGGATACGGACCTGGGCCGTGTGGAACGGGTGAACGCGCTCTCGCGCAGACTGTGCGCAGGCCCACTGCCGCCGGAAAAATTCCGGCAGGCGGTGGAGGAGGTACGCAATGCCCCGGCTTACCCGGACGCCGCACAGTGCGCCATGTACGCCGTTATCTCAGCGGCGTTCTCCGTCTTTTTCGGCGGCACGTTACGCGACGCTGCGACGGCGGCCGTTTCGGGCATGCTGCTGTTCGGCGCGCTGCGCTTTTGCCAGCGGCTGCGGCTCAACGGTATTTTGCAGAGTATGCTGGCCAGCGCGCTGGCAGCACTGGCCGTCATGCTGATGGTGGGCTTCGGCCTGGGCCAGAACCCGGATAAGATCATCATCGGCAACATCATGCTGCTCATTCCGGGCATTGCGCTGACGACCTCGCTGCGGGACATGATCAACGGCGATACCATTTCCGGCCTTCTGGGACTCAGCGAGGCCGTGCTCAAGGCTCTGGCCATTGCCATCGGCTTTGCAGCCGTGCTGATGCGGATGGGGGGATGAAAATGGCTTGGTATTTTGTACAGACGCTTATGGGCTGCATCGGTTCGGTTGGGTTTGCCGTGCTGTTCAATATCCGCGGGCGCAAGCTGCTGCTGGCCGCCGGAGGCGGCGCGTTGGCGTGGGCGGTGTATCTGGCCTGCACCTGTAACGGCCTGGATATTTTTGCGGGCCTGTTTTTCGCCACGCTGGCGGCGGCGTTGGCCAGCGAGCTGCTGGCGCGCGCCGTCAAGGCGCCGGTCATCATGCTGCTGGTTCCCATGCTCATTCCGCTGATTCCAGGCGGCGACCTATATTATATGATGAGCTTTCTTGTGCGCGGGCAGTATGAGGCGTTCGGCCAGTATGCCCAGCGGGTGCTCACCGAGGCCGGTGCAATTGCGTTGGGCATTATCTGTGTGGCGTCGCTCATGAATATCATCGCGGGCCTGCGTGTGCGGGCGCGGGGCGGTAAATAGAGCGCTTCAGGGTGTGCCCCGGCTTGAAAAAATCATCCGTTGCCATCGGTTGGGACGGGGAAGCATTCTGGTGGCCTGCAGAGATAAGTTTGTGGCAGATTGGCACGAGCGAACTTCCCCTTCGCGGGATACGAAAAAACGGGAAAAACTTATCGAGCGGGCCGCTGCGCCGGGAAAGAAATATTAGCTTGTTATGTACAGGGAAAGGGATGGCCGTTTGAACGTAGTAATATATGAACCGTATAACAGTCATTGAACACCCGGTGTTGGAAATCACGGAATAAAAACAGAAAGCGCGGCACATTGTGCCGCGCTTTCTGTGACTATTGCAGTGCTTATATCCGCAGACATCACAGTGTGTACTGAATTAGGTTCGTTGCACTGGAAATTATGAACTCTAGGATGCTGGAAGAGTGATAGGCATACTTGTGGGAAACACAGGTAGGGGTCTATACAGATGTAAACCAATTATGTGCCCTGAGGCACTGCCTGTATGATGGGACTTTCCCATATCTGGAATACCTTCGGCTTCGCCGAGAAATTTTAGTCTGGATGCAATATTGGGTCATTTTCTGAATTTTGTTGTAATTTTATGAAAAGATAAATTTGTTTCGATTCCGTAAACCCTTGCAAGTGCTGTCTGTTACCTGCAGGGGGATTGTTTTTCTCCTAAAGGGACAGGCCTCGGGCAAGCGGTATAAAGCAGGCAGGCCGCTAGGGCAATCTACCATAAGGAGGGAACAAAATGTCTGGATGTCACCAAAAGGTCAGTACAATGTCAGTGAAAGGTCAGAGGAAAAGCTGTGCTAAGGCAGTAAAATCTACGGAAGGCATGTACTTGAGGATGCATTTTGCTCCATGCTATTCTTTAACTGTAATACCAGCGCAGGACAGCAATTACTTTTTGGCGGTTCAGAAAGGCGGCGAGCGGCGTTGAGGGTAGAAAAATATGTCGTTCAGCAATTAAAAAGTTACATAACTTTCCAAAGAGACATTACCACATTGGAATTTGAACTGAAAGCCCTTGTCCCATTCGATGAACACAAAACGGATGGGCTGATTGAAGAATTGGCGTTTTCCCATTTTTCTGATTTGCGGGTACAGAGCAATCATATTCCCAATCGAACGGCTACCATTGCGCTGTCTTACCATGCAATCGGTCTGGAACAGACAGAGGAGGTGAGACATCAACTTACCGCTCAACTCGAAGCCCTCAATCTTCAAGTTGCCCGGCTCGACACATATCTCGGCGCTCTGCCCCCGGAAGATGCGGCAGTCCTGCGTTCCTATTATTTTGAGGGGCAGTCGTGGCAGGAAATCTCTGATCTCAATCACATTTGTTTGCGCACGACCTTAAAACGCCGAGAACGCGGCATGGACCGCTTGGTAGCGCTGTATAACCGCCTTGCACAACTCGGCGTCTTGCCTGGCGTCGATCCTTCTTCGTAAGGTGCCCAAATTTGGGCACACGATTTGTTTGTGTCTGGCCTCTTTACAGTATTCAACCTGTGAGGGGCTTTTTTGATTTTTCTATATTGCCTGAAGAAAATGCAATCGTGTTACGCCGGCACTATTTTGATGATCGTTCCTGACAGAAAATCGCAGATACCGTTCACAAATGATTGCAGACTGCGAAAAAGCGCCGCGATAGGTATCGTGCGACTGGTAGACCTATATTCAAACCTATCTGTTATAGGACGGTTACTCGGTATATCTCCATAAGAGATCCAATAGAAGGTCCCAATTTGGGCACCTTATCCCAATATCCGGGAGCGTATGGTAAGATGCCATGCGCTCTTTTTCTTTCAGTCGAAAAGTATGTTGTCGAAAGGGGAAGTGATTATGAGTGTAATGCCGTATGATAAGATACCCGCTTATCTTAAAATGGCAATGACCATAAAAGAAGCGGCGGAATACAGCAACATTGGAATCAACAAAATCGAAAGCATGCTACGCGCACCAAATTGCCCGTTTGTTCTCTACGTGGGTACTAAAAAACTGGTAAAACGCAAGGAGTTTGAAGAATTCATCAGTAAAACTGTAATTATTTGAAATCTTCCATACGTTTGTTGTCTCTTGTGAAGAGCCAGCCTTTGTGATAAAATTTATTTGTTGCACTGGCTCTTTTTCTCATCGAAGGAAAGGAGTTTTAAATGGGCAAAAGTTTGAAAGGCAAGGAATGTGGAAAGGGCATTTGCCAAAGAAAGGATGGTAGGTACTACGCAAGATTCGTAGACAAATACGGCAAACGCCGCGACAGTTATTTTGCGACTCTTCCCGAGGCGAAAAACTGGTTGGCTGATGCCAAGTATACGGACAGGCACGATATCTTTGTTCCAACCAATATGACGGTAGACGCATGGTTTGAATACTGGATCAAAAACATCATTGGAGATTTGGCACCCAACACAAAAAGGAATTATCGTGACAGATATCTCCGCAATGTACAGCCCGTTATGGGGGGGATGCTGCTGACAGATGTTAAGCCACTACACTGCAAGATGGTTTTAAATCTGATGGATGAGTCCTATGCTGGCTCCACGATTCGCCAGACGTATATCGCCATGGGTACCATGTTCAAGTCTGCTTTGATGAACGATTTGATCCAAAAGCATCCTATGAACGGTGTCAAGTATACAAAGCCGGTTCCTTCTACGGATGACGTTCGGTTTCTTACAATAGAAGAGCAGCAAAAATTCCTGGAAACTGCGCGGCGGTCTCATAATTATTTCCAATATGCATTGCTTCTGGAAACAGGACTGCGCACGGGTGAGATGATCGGGCTGACATGGGATGCTATTGATTGGGAAAAACGCACGCTGACCGTGGACAAAACTCTGGAGTATCGGTATTCCGTAGGGGAATGGAAAGCAGGCTCTCCGAAAACGAAACAAAGCTATCGTACTATTCCGCTGACGGATTGTGCCTATCATATTTTGGAGCAGGTTGCTGCAACCCGCAGCACCCGAAAACAGTCATCAAATCTTTCTCAAGTTTTATTTTTTGTCGACCGGAAATCCGGTAAAACAAGGTCGCTTGTGATGAGCGATCTTGTCTTCATCAATTTCCGGACCGGTGAACCTGCAAAAAACAGTTCTTATGATACGCATTTATACAAATTATGCGATGAAGCTCAAATCCAGCATTTTTGTATGCACGTGCTCCGGCATACGTTTGCAACACGTGCAATCGAAAGCGGCATGCAACCGAAAGTGCTGCAAAAACTGCTTGGGCATGCGAGCATCAAAACAACAATGGATCGGTATGTTCATGTGACTGGTGATTCTTTGATAAATGGCGTTCGGCAATTTGAACAGCACCAAATGACGCACTTTGCCCCCCAGCAACCAACGCAAAGTGCGTGAATGGCAAAAATGGTGTCAAAATGGTGTCATCTTGTTGGCGAGGACGCCAAAAACCCTTGCAAATACACGCTTTTCGAGGAGATGTTGAGATAAATGAAATTAGGAATCGTAGGCCTGCCGAATGTCGGCAAGAGCACGCTGTTCAACGCCATCACCAGCACCAAAAATGCCGCTGCGGCGAACTATCCGTTCTGCACCATCGACCCGAATACCGGCGTCGTGCCCGTGCCGGACGCCCGGCTGGACAAGCTGGCTGAAATTTGGGATACCAATAAAAAAACGCCCGCCATCGTGGAATTTGTGGATATCGCCGGTTTGGTGAAGGGTGCGTCCAAAGGCGAGGGACTGGGCAATAAATTTTTGGGCAACATCCGCGAATGCGACGCCATCGTGCATGTGGTGCGCTGCTTTGAAGGCACGGACATTGTGCATGTGGAAGGCAATGTGGACCCGGTGCGGGACATTGAGACCATTGATACAGAGCTGATCCTGAGCGACTTGGAGGTCGTTTCCAACCGTGCGGCGCGTATGGCCAAGGCGGGCAAGACCGGAGACAAAAAGGCGCTGGCCAGCGCCGCATGGCTGAGCGCGCTGGAGGAGCATCTGGGCGCGGGCAAAAATGCGCGCACCTTCCCGCTGGACGAGGCCGACGAGGACCAGGTGCTGCAGATGCGCGAAATGGGCCTGTTGACGGCAAAGCCTGTAATCTATGCGGCCAATATGAGCGAGGACGATCTGATGGAGGGAATGCTGGGCAATCCGCATTACCAGACCGTGAAAAAGCTGGCCCTGGACGAAGGCGCGGAGTGCATCCCCATTTGTGCCAAAACCGAGGAGGATATCGCGGATTACACGCCCGAGGAGAAAAAGGAATTCCTGGCGGAGATGGGCATTGAGGCCACGGGCCTGGACAACCTCATCAAGGCCAGCTACGGCCTGCTGGGACTTATCAGCTTTTTGACGGACGGTAAAAAGGAATGCCGCGCCTGGACCATCCGCCGCGGTACCAAGGCCCCTCAGGCCGCAGGGAAGATCCATTCCGATTTTGAGCGCGGCTTCATCCGCGCCAGCGTGGTGAAATACGACGACCTCGCCGCCTGCGGTTACAGCATGGCCAACGTGAAGGCCAAGGGCCTGCAGCGCACCGAGGGCAAGGAATATGTGGTGCAGGACGGGGACATCATTGAGTTCCTGTTCAATGTGTGAGGAGGCGCCGCTATGGAAAAGATCATCGGCCTGATGGGTGCCATGCGGGAAGAAATTGCGCTTTTGTGTGAGCGTATGACAGACAAGGGGGAGGAAACCGTTGCGGGCGTGACGTTTTACACAGGCCTGCTGCAGGGACGCCGTGTGGCGCTTTGCTGCGCGGGCATCGGCAAGGTAAACGCGGCCTGCGCGGCGCAGCTTCTCATTGCAAGATTCGGCGCAAAAGTGCTGGTATTTTCGGGCATTGCGGGCAATATGACGGATAAGATCGGCGTGGGCGACGTTGTCATCGGCGGCACGCTGGTGTACCATGACGCAGACCGTGAAATGATTTCAGATACGTTCCCGTATTTGAAGGAGTTTGCGGCAGACCCTGTGCTTGTGGCCGCCGCCGAGCAGGCCTGCACGGATGCGGGCGTAAAATATATTGTCGGCAAGATCGCCACAGGCGACACCTTTGTGGGCGACAGCGCCACCAAAAACGCCATTGCGGCTGATTGTGCGCCGGACTGTGTGGAGATGGAGGGCGCGGCCGTGGCCCACGTGGCGGCAAAATACGGTGTTCCCTGCGTGGTGTTGCGCGCCATGAGCGACAATGCCGACGAAGAAGCTTATGACACGCTGGTGGTGAAGGAATTCGATATTACGGAATACTGCACTACGGCGGCGCGTATCTGTGAGGACCTGATTTCCCGGCTCTGAATCACGGCGTGTTTTGCGGCGGCCCGTCCGCGGCAAAACGCGCCTTTTTCAAATCCAGGTAAAAGGTTTGTATGCGGTAACATTTTCTTGTAGATAATCCGGCTTTTTTCTCGTATCATAAGCACAGGGGCAAAACGCCCCGGTTGCACGCCCGCTGTGGGCTGTGCGCAAACGACAAAGAGGTGATTCCGATGCAGTGGAAAGAAGAGAACCGCGCGCTGTTCGCCGCCTGCCTGAACGGGCTGGAGGACGAGCCAATGGTGCGCGCGATGGACGCCATTCCCCAGCATGTCAAAGGCGTCAGCTGCTATGACCATTGCCTGTTCGTGGCTTATGTGGGTTTTACGCTGTGCCGCATTTTCGGGCTGGATTACCGCGCCGCTGCCCGTGCAGGGCTGTTGCACGACCTGTATCTGCAAAAATGGGAGGAGACAGACGTCGGGCGCTTCCGGCGGCTGGTCATCCATCCGCAGCTCGCGCTGGAAAATGCGCGCGCCTTCGGCCTGTCCCCCATGGAAGAGGACATCATCGGCAAGCACATGTGGCCGCTGACCGCGCCTTTGCCCTATTACAAGGAGTCCTATATGGTGAGCCTGGCGGATAAGATCTGCGCCGCATTGGAGATGGCCCATCTATACGGCCTCTTGGGCGTGCGCCGGAACCTGCGTGCCTGCCGCCCCGCGCTGCTGCGCCGGGCCGTGCAGTAAAACGAACCGAAACACAGAAGCCCCGCTGCCGGCCGGCAGCGGGGCTTCTGTTGATTAGGGATTGTGAAAAAGTACGTTTTTCCCTGTTCCCTGTTGATTCGCAACAAAAACAATGGAAAATACTCAAAAATCCTTTATTGTAAAATCATATGTAAAATCATAGATCTTGGGTGAAAGGAGTTTTGTGCGGGTGAAAGAGAAGCAGAGGAAAAAATTCCATTGGTGGTATATCCCTCTGGGCATCGTGCTGGTTCTGGTGCTGACGGCGGGGGGCCTTGTGCTGTGGATGCACAGCATGCTGCCCTGGCCGAACATGGTGGCCATGACCAGTAACTTCCAGATGGAGCTTTCGGACCCCATGCGGGCCTATGTCGTGGGCGGCGAGCGAGATTATTCCACACTGCCCGAGGTGCTGGCGCTGCAGGACGGAACGGGAGTGGAAACGCCGGAGGATATGGCTTTGCGCCGGGCGGAGGTGCTGGACCTGTTTGAGAAGCATGTGTATGGTGTGCTGCCGAAGAATGGCTTCGAAACGTCTTTTGAGGTTGTGGAGGAAGGCGAAGCACTGGACGGCGCGGCCCTGCGCCGTCAGGTGAAGCTCACTGTCACAACGGACAAAGGCTCCTCCGATGCACTGCTTCTGATGTATCTGCCCAATTCCGACCGGCCCGCGCCCGTTGTGGTGGGGCTGAACTTCAACGGCAACCACACGGTGCTGGACGATCCGGCCATCCTGCCCTCTTATGCCAGCGAAAAGGACGCGGCCGTGCTGGAAGAGGAACGCGGCGGAAAAGCGGAGCGTTGGGCCATTGAAGAAGCTGTGGCACGTGGTTACGGCGTGGCCACTATTTGGTGCAACGATTTTGCCCCGGATGACGCCAAGGCTTACAGCAGCCGTGTAATTTCGCTGTTTGACGAGCCGGAGTTCAAGGCCGTGGGCGCGTGGGCCTTCGGCATTATGCGCGGCGTGGATTATCTTGTGCAGGACGCGGATGTGGACGCGGCGCGCATTGCGGATATCGGTCATTCACGCCTGGGCAAGGCGGCGGTGTGGGCAGGAGCCAACGATGAACATATCGCGCTTGTGATTTCCAACGATTCCGGGAACACAGGCGCCAGTCTCACGCGGGAAAACCGCGGCGAGACACTGAAATCCATCAATGCTCTGTTTCCCCACTGGTTCTGCACAAAATATAAGGAATATGGAGCGGACGCCGCCTCCTTGCCCGTGGACCAGCACTTGCTGCTGGCCTGCATCGCACCGCGGCGGGTATATGTGGCTTGTGCGGAGGGAGACCTCTGGGCCGATCCGCAGGGCGCATGGAACAGCCTGATGGCCAGCCGCCCGGCCTTTGCGCTGTACGGGCTGGACGTACTGCCGGACGGCTGTGTGGCCGAGGGCGAAACGCAGCCCCATGCGGGCCAGGCTTGCTGGAGCGGGGCCATGGGCTATCACAACCGTGCCGGATGGCATGACGTCCGGCGCGAGGACTGGGAATTTTATTTTCAGTATATGGACGAGTATCTGAAGGCGTGAGCGCCTTCCGTCTGTAAAAATTGAAAAACAGAACTGCCGCACTGGAATTTCCGATGCGGCAGTTGTTTTTGTTCTTTCACGGCAGCCATAGGATGGTTCAGGCCGAAAATACAGCCTGCGGCTGTTTGAGTGCTTACAGAAATACGTTCAATTCTCCGGCATATTCATTTTCGGCATGCTGCAGGCGCTGAGCCAGCGCGATAGCGCCCGGGTTCGCGTCGGGTGCGTCCTTGATGGCAATGGTCATATCTGTAACGCCCACATGGCTGCCTTCAATGAGCATCTCCGCGATTTTGCGGGGAGACTTATCGTATATCGTCTGTATTTTTACACCCATTTTGGCATTCAGCTTTGTAAAAGCATTCTGGCCTTCGGCCTGTTCGCCCTCCACGGCCAGCATTGCATTGGCCCGTTTGGAAAGATCCTCGTATGTGGCCAGCTGGCGGTTCAGGTGTATCTTCAGGCGTTCGTCATCAGTGATGCCCAAAAGCTGAGTGACGGTATTTTTGCCCATCTCGGCATTCTTTACAACCTCGTTGAGCAATAGAACAGTTTGATCGTCCATGGTGTTCCACTCCTTTTAAAACTAGGGTGCGCCGCCGTCGGGAAGAATATGCACTTCGAAAAAAGGCAGATCATGGAGAAAGGATGCATTGGAATTGCAATCGAAGGCTAAACAGAAAAAATTTCACGAACATAAGAAAGGGCATATGAAGGGACTGATTTTGCAAAAAGCAAAAAAATTTCCAGGAAATTCGTCAATATGACGATAATATAGTTATATTTTTGTCAATTATGTACACGGCCTGCTGGGCGGGTTTTCAGATACATTGTGAAAAAAACATCATTTTATAAGGGTACACGGCTTTGACAAAGAACAGAAAATTTGTACAATATCACAATAATAAAGCTATTGATTTATGCAAAATGACGGCATATAATAAAAATGTCCCAAGGGAAAGGGGACACGGAAGCCGTCCGATTGAGGGACGGGAAATTTTAGAGATACCTTTAAAGGAGGGTACTGTTATGAAAAAGAATTTTCTGAACTATCTTGTAAAAGCGTGTGCTGCATACGAGTACTCCATGGGCTGGGATGTCGCATACATGCGTTACGAGAAAGGCTGCTGAGAGCAGTGCGGGAAACACGATGAAAAAACAGGGCCGCGCTTTGGGCGGTCTATCATAAGGAAGCTGACACCCGCTGACAAAGTTGTTTTTCGGCGGGTGTTGTTTTATAATAAATTGACCAACGACTCGGGTTCTCGAGAGGACAGCATTGTTATGATAGGGTTAAAAAGCGGAACGGTAAAGTTGGTGCAGCATCAAGAGGAATGGCATGAAAATGCTGAAAATGTAATCAGCGTATTAAAGCAACTCTTGGGAGATACTGCACTTGATATTCAGCATGTGGGAAGTACGGCCATTTGCTCAATTCACGCAAAGCCGATTATTGATATTGCCGTTGCTGTCCACGACATAAAGGATATATTGCCTTATATTGAAGTCCTGAAACAGCATAATATTTTTTTCCATGAAGGAGCTGTTGCAGGAGAAGTATTTTTTGTAATGGAAGATGGCGATATACGAACACACCATATCCATATCGTGAAAAGGAACGGAACAGGGTGGAGTAATTATATCAGTTTCCGGGACTATCTGAACGCAAACCCTGAAAAAGCAATGATGTACGACGAGTTCAAGCGGAAATCAGCAGTGCGGTTTGCAGACGACCGGAAGCGCTATACCGCAAGCAAACAAGAAATCATAGGCCAACTGTTGTCGGAAGCCAATATGTAGAAATTGCAATCGGCAAATGAAGCGTCCGGTTACCGTTTTTTCCACGGGCACTTTCCCCGAAAGCATCATAGTGGGCTACGCAGTATGAAAGGGCAAGGCAAACCATTGTGGTCTGCCTTGCCCTTAACTTCTTTACGGGATGCCGCCCATGTCAGCGGCCCTGTTTTTTTTTGCTGTGCTTTAATGTCAGGCGCGGCCGTACAGTACGGCCAGCGCCGCGATCTTTTTGGCGTTGGCGGCGCAGAGCTGGCCGGGCAGCGCGCGCCACACCCAGTTCGAGCCGCCCAGCGTGGACGGCGTGTTGATGCGCGCTTCGGCCCCCAGGGCAAGATAATCCGCCAGAGGGATAATGCACAGCTCTCCGGGGCTGGCCAGCGCACCGCGCACCAGCCCGGCGGCAAAGCCCTCCTCCCGGTTCAGCCCCAGGTAAGCGGCGGCTTTCTTCCGCTGGGCCGGGGCGGCGGTCCTGTACCAGGCGGCAGCCGTGGTGTTGTCGTGTGTGCCCGTATACACCACGCAGTGTACGGGATGGTTATGGGGCAGATACTCGCTGTCTCCGGGGCCGAAAGCAAATTGCAGTACCTTCATGCCCGGGAACCCGCTCTCCGCCAACAGCTCATATACGCTGGGAAACAGCTCGCCCAAGTCCTCGGCCACGATGGGCACATCCCCCAGCGCCTGCTTCACGGCGCGAAACAGCTTCATGCCCGGGCCGCTGCGCCACTCGCCCGTTTGGGCGGTCTTCGCGCCGTAGGGGATGGCATAATAGGTGTCGAAGCCGCGGAAATGGTCGATGCGCAGAATATCGTAAAAATTCAGGGCATAGCGGATGCGCCGCACCCACCAGGCAAAGCCGGTTTTTTCGTGGTGGGCCCAGTCGTACAGCGGGTTGCCCCAAAGCTGGCCTGCGTCCGAAAATGCGTCCGGCGGGCAGCCGGCAACCTCTTTTGGGGCGCCGCAGGCATCCAGCAGAAACAGCTCCGGCGCGGCCCATACGTCCGCGCTGTCCGCCGCCACATAGATGGGGATATCCCCCATGATCTCGATACCGTTTTCCCCTGCATAGGCCTTGAGGGCGGTCCACTGGAGGCTGAACTCGTACTGGCAGAATTTCCAGAAATGGATTTCCGCCTCATGCTCGGCATACAGCTGCCGGATGGCCTCCGGCGTGTGGGAACGCACGGGCTCGGGCCACTCCAGATAGCTTTTCCCTTCATACAGGCCCTTGGCTGTCATATACAGCGCATAATCCTCCAGCCACCAGCCCTGCTCGTAGCAGAAGCGGTAGTAGTCGTCCGGGTACCAAGTGGAAAAACGGGCGAAAGCCTTGCGCAGAACACCGTACCGGCTGTGGTACAGAGCCGCGTAATCCACTGCGCCCTCGTTGGTACAGCATTCCTTTGCCCCGTACTCGCCTTTTTTCAAAAGACCTTTTTTGCGCAGGATATCGAGATCGATAAAATAGGGGTTGCCGGCGAAGGCCGAACAGCTTTGATAGGGGCTGTCCCCAAAGCCCGTAGGTGAAAGGGGGAGCATTTGCCACACTTTCTGCCCCGCCTTTTTCAGAAAATCAATGAACGCGAATGCCGGTTTGCCCAACGAGCCGATGCCGTAAGGCCCCGGCAGGCTCGCCACCGGCATCAGGATGCCGCTTTTGCGCATGGTTTCCTCCCTTGCTGCCCGGCAAGCGCCGGGCGGTTGCTCACCGCAGGCCGCGGAAAGGCTCTGTTTCAGAGCTTTGCCTCCGGCGGCCCGGTTATATGCATTATAGTACAATTTCCGGGGTTTCGGACAACGAAAAGTTGGCGCTTTTTTTAGTGCTTTTGCTGAATTTTTATGTTACAATATCCCCGATATCAAAAATCGGCCTGTTCATTGAAAGGAAAGAAAACGGCATGGCAGAGACGAGAAAGCTCTATTACGAAAACGGCGCCTGTTTACAGTTCTGCGCTACTGTGCTGAGCTGCGTGCCCACGGACGGCAATTTTGCCGTAACGCTGGACGCCACGGCATTTTACCCCGAGGGTGGAGGCCAGCCGGCGGACCGGGGAGCCTTGGGCGGTGCGCGCGTTCTGGATGTGCACGAAAAGGACGGTGTAGTGGTGCATACGGTCACAGCACCGCTGCGTGTGGGAGAGATGGTCCAAGGTGATGTGGACGGCCGCCGCAGGCTGGATCACATGCAGCAGCACACGGGCGAGCATATTGTCAGCGGCATCGTACACGCTCAGTTCGGCTACGACAATGTGGGCTTTCATATCGGCGCGCAGGATGTAACGGTGGATTTTTCCGGTCCGCTCACCGATGCGGAGTTGGCCGATGTGGAACGCGCTGCCAACTGGGTGATATGGCAGAACGCGCCCGTGACGATAGCTTGGCCCGCGCCTTCGGAGCTGGCGCAGCTGAACTACCGCAGCAAAAAGGAGCTGACGGGCGCGATACGAATCGTGACGGTAGCGAATGTGGATGTCTGTGCCTGCTGCGGCACGCATGTGGAACGCTGCGGCCAGGTGGGCAGCATCAAGCTGACGTCCGCTCAAAGCTATAAGGGCGGAACCCGCGTTACCATGCTGTGCGGTATGCGGGCGTATGAGGATCACTGTATCAAGTTTCAGAACGCCGAGGCAGTCTCCGGTCTGCTGAGCGCGAAGATCAATGAAACAGCGGCTGCCGTGCAGCGCCTGGCGGATGAAAACGCGGCGCTCAGAGCGGAAAAGGCCGCGCTGGAGACCCGTCTGTTTGCGGCGGACGCCGCCGCGTTCCGCGGCAGAAAAAATGCGCTGGTATTCGAGCCCCACCTTTCCCCCGACAGCCTGCGACGCCTGTGTACGGCACTGATGGAGCAGTGCACGGGTGTGTGCGCGGCTTTTTCGGGCACGGATGCCGGAGGCTACAAGTATGCGTTGGGCAGCGCCGGAGGGGCAGATGTGCACGCTCTGTGTAAAGAGATGAACGCCGCGCTTGGCGGCAGGGGCGGCGGCCGGGAAATGCAGCAGGGGTCGGCGGCCTGCACCCGCGGGGATATTGAGGCGTTTTTTGCGCCGCGGCTGGGGGAATAACAGCCGCAGGGGGAAGGAATGGGAAACAAAACGGCCGCGCCGTGGAATTTATCCACAGCGCGGCTGTTTTTAGCAGTCCTGAAAAAAGGTGCAGGCTCAGCCTTCCAGAATGTCGCCCAAAAGGACGTCCGCCATGATCAGGCTGCGCGGCACATGGAAAGGCCCTTTGAACGTGCTGCCTTTGCACGGCGGCTCGGTGGGCTTGCCGTCCCGGCGCAGATAACCGTACCATTCGCCGCAGACGTCGTCCGCAAAACAGGTTTTGCAGTACTCCGCCGTTTTGAAAAACCATTCCAGGTACTTTTCGTCCTTTGTATCCCGGTAAGCCATCAGGCTGGCGATCAGGATCTCGTTGTGGGGCCACCACAGCTTCATGTCGTGCTCATACGCCTCCGGCGGCAGGCCCTTGCAGTCGATGAAGTACAGCAGGCCGCCGTATTCCTTGTCCCAGCCCGCTTCGATGGCAAAGTTGAACACGTCTTCGGCTTTTTTGTGCAGCGCCGCGTCGCCCGTTCGGTTGGCCTCCTCCATCAGGAACCAGCTGCATTCGATGTCATGCCCGGGGTTCACCACACGTCCGGCGGTGAAGTCGCCCTGGAACTCGCCGTTCACGCCCACACTCTCCAGCGTGCATTTCATCTCCGGCTTGTGGTGATACGCAAAGATGTCGTGGACGCACTCGGCCGCATACCGGTCGTACAGCGCGGCCTGTTCCGGGTCTACGCGGCGCATCACGCTGGTCATATTCAAAAAGATCATCGGGTCCGCCAGTGCGCGGCCCGTGCGCGTCTCCGCAATGGTTTTGGGGCCCATTCCCGTGGGGTCCGGCATGCCGTGGTTCAGGTCGTACACCAGCTGATACGCTTTGCGCGCGCGCTCCAGATGTTCCCGCTCGCCCGTCTGGCCGTAATACTCCGCGTTGCCGATGGCGTAAAAGCCTTCTGAGAAGCAGTACCGGCGCTGGCGCAGCGGTTTGCCGTCCGCCGTTACCGTGAAGTACAGCCTGTCCCCCGCCGTGCGGTTGATGCAGTGCTCCTCCAGAAAGTCCAGGCAGGACTTTGCGGCGTCCAGCCATTCCTGCTTTTTGCCGTACACGCGGCACAGGTACGAGAACGTCCACGCACAGCGTCCCTGCATCCACACGCTTTTGTCTGTGGAAAACACCTTGCCGTCACGCGTCAGGCAGGTGTAAACGCCGCCGTGCTCTTTGTCCATGCCGTGCTCCAGCCAGAACGAGACGCAGCTCTCCAGCTCCGCGCGGACCCAGTCCCGCCATGCCTGCAGTTTTTCCCTCTCCATTTGAAAAACCTTCTTTCCTTTATTCCGGCAGCTGCCGCTTGCCGGGAATGTCAAACCGTGCGGCCCGAGCGCGGCGGATGCCAGCCGCTGCCGATGTTCGCCGCAAGATACCCCGCCCCCATCAGCCCGGCGTTGTTTCCCAGTGCCGCGGGCACGACCCGGCATCCGCGGAAGCTGGGCTTGACCATCGGTGCGGCCATCCGTTCGAGCTGACTGAGGATATACGGCTCCCCCATGATGCCGCCGCCCAGCACCACCAGAGCCGGGTCAAAAGCGTGGATCAAGGATATGATACCACAGGCGACCTCGCGAATCCATGCATCTACTTCCTTTTTTATTGTCGGATCGTTCAAATGTGCAAAAATATCCCGTCCCGTGGTGAGCGCCGGGTAAAGCGCCGTTACGCGGGCCACCAGCGCAGAGGTGCTGGCGTAGCGCTCGTAGCTCCCCGTGCCCTGCCGCGCCGGGTCCACGGCCTCAGGATGCGTGACGAGCCCCCCGAACTCCCCCGCGCTGCCCGCGCGGCCACGGTACAGCCGGCCGCCGATATACACCGCACCGCCCACGCCCGTGCCGTAGCTCACCATCAGGAAATCCTGTTCGTCCCGCGCCGCCCCGAAGGCGAATTCTCCCGCCGCCGCGGCGTTCACGTCGTTTTCCACAGCCACCGGCAGGCCCAGCTCCCCCTCCAGGATCTGCCGCGGGTTCAGCCCCGTGTAGCCGGGGATATTGTCGCTCAGGCGGATAACGCCCGTCCGGGCGTCCACCTCGCCGGCGGTGGAGACGCCCACACGCTCCACGCCCGGCGTCTGCCGCACAAGCTGCGCCACGCGGGACAGCATCGCCCGCGCCCCGCCGCCTCCGTCCGTCGGCGTTTCCTCTACGTCTGTCAGCACGCCGTCCTCCAGCACGCCCGACTTGATGTATGTCCCTCCGATGTCGATACATGAGATTTTCATTTGTTCACTCCTTGCCGTTCCGGCGCAGATGCGCCGTTGCTGTAAGTCCGCATTGCGGCTTCTCCGCTCAATAAGCGCCGCAGCCCACCGGGCACCGGCTTTTTCGTGTGCGGTTCATGAACCCTGGTGTGCAGGGCGTTCCCAATGCAAAAAGCCCCGGTGCAGGGCAGGGCCGCCGCCCGTGCCCTGCGTCCGGGACTGGAAGGGGGAGCGTTATAAAGCGGCAGCGCGCTCAATGGCCGCGTCTATCATCGCCGCGCATTTTTCTACCTGGGGCATATCTTCAGGCCCGAGGCCCGGCAGCGGCGCGCGCACGCCTCCCAGAATCAGGCCCTCGCGCAGGCGAAGAATTTCCTTCATTACCGCATACAGGTTACCGCGGCAGGCGCACATGGCGTAGATGATCGCATCAATATCATACTGGACGGCACAGGCTTTTTCAACCTCGCCTGTTCGCAAAAGCGCATCGGCCTTCAAAAACAGCTCCGGCATCACTGCATAGGTGCCGCCGATACCGCCGTCCGCACCCATCGTGCGCCCGCCCACAAACTGTTCATCGGGACCGTTGAACACCACGAAGCCCTCGCCGCCCGCAGCCTTGAACATCTGGATATCCTGCACCGGCATGGAAGAATTTTTTACAGCCGCGACACGGGGATTTTTGCGCATCTCCTCAAACAGGGACATCGTCAGCGCCACACCCGCAAGCTGCGGGATATTATAAATCACAAAGTCGGTGTTGGGTGCGGCGTTGCTCATCGCGTTCCAGTAATCGGCGATGGCGTATTCCGGCAAGTGAAAGTAGATGGGCGGAATGGCTGCGATGGCGTCTACTCCCAGGCTCTCGGCATGGCGCGCCAGTTCCACGCTGTCCCGCGTGTTGTTGCACGCCACGTGTGCGATGACCGTGATGCGCCCTTTGGCTACCGCCATCACATTTTCCAACGTGCGCTTGCGGTCGTCTACGCTTTGGTAAATACATTCGCCGGATGAGCCGCCCACATAAACGCCTTTGACGCCTTTTCGAATCAGATGCTCTGCAAGCGCGCGCACCCGTTCGGGGCTCACTTCGCCCGCGTCGTCATAACAGGCATAGAACGCGGGGATGACGCCGCAATATTTTTCAGGCTCTCTCATACAAATCGTTCCTCTCTCAATGGGGCGGCACAGGGCAAACAGCTCGCCGCCGCCGGATATATGCAGGCGGCCGTCATCCCTTGACGGCGCCCATGGTGATGCCCTGCGTAAAATACTTCTGGAAGCAGATGAATACTGCAACGATGGGTACCGCGCCCAATGTGGCACCCGCCATCATCAGCCCGTAGTTCGTCGCGAACTCCGATTGCAGCCGGGCAATGCCCAGTGAGACCGTGATGGCATCGCTGCTTTTGAGCATGATGAGCTGCATAAAATAATCGTTCCAGGTATTGACGAAGGTGAAGATGGCAAGCGCCCCTACGCCGGGCTTGACGATGGGCAGCACGATATCCCAGAAGGTGCGCAGTTCGCCCGCGCCGTCGATTCTCGCGGCCTCCAGAAGCTCGGAGGGCAGAGTCTCGGAAAACTGTTTCATCAAAAACACGCCGAACGGCCAGCCGACCGTGGGAAAGATGACGGCCCATGAGGTATTGTACAGCCCGATGGCCGCCATAATGCGCACCAGGGGCACCATCACCACCTGCTTTGGCAGTGCCATGGCACATACGAAAATGGCAAAAATGAATTTTGCGCCCGTAAATCGCTTTTTCGCCAATGCATAGCCCGCCAGCGAAGCGGTAAAGCATGTCAGCAGCGTGGCCATGGCGGCCTGGAACACACTGTTCCACAGCCAAAGGCCCGCCGGGTTTTTAAACAGCTTGACATAGTTTGCCGCCGTGGGCTCCGCAGGGAACCATTGAGGCGGCAGCTGAACCGTCGCCGTTTGCAGCTTAAACGAACCGGTCACGATCCAATACAGCGGGAAGATGAAGGTGAAAGCCAGCAGGCACAGCGCCGCCCACGCAAAAACTGTATAGGCTTTTTTATTTTTTTCCATTGCGCTTCCCCCTCCTTAATATTCCACGCCGGTGTTCATCGTTTTGAACTGCAGAACACTGAACAGCGCAATGATAATGGCCAGTACCACACCTACGGCGTTTGCATACCCATAACGGTACAGCGTGAAAGCATTGGTATATAAGTAATACATCACCGTGTCGGTGGAATGCTGCGGTCCGCCGGAAGTGAGCAGTTGGATGAGTGCGAAACACTGGAAGCTGTTGATGGTGGTAATGATGGCCACATACAGTGTCGTAGGCATGACGGAGGGCCATTTGATCTTCCAGAAGGTCTGCAGCTTGGTGGCGCCGTCTACCTCGGCGGCTTCCACCAGGGATCGGTCCACGTTGCCCAATGCCGCTACGTACAGCACAATGGGCTGCCCCACCGAAGTGGTGAACAGGATGAGGATAATGCACCAGATGGCAAAACGCGCGTCGCCGAGCCACATGATATTCTGATCGATGATCCCCAGAGATTTGAGGGCCCAGTTAAAAATACCGTTATAAGCATCGAACATCCATTTCCACACGACCACGACCGCCACGGTGCCCGTGACCGCGGGCAGATAGAACACACAGCGAAAAAACGAACGCGGCGCCTCGTGCATCGGCGTGATGGCGGAAGCCACCCACAGCGAAAACGCGGTGACGGTGGGAACCGCAACTACAACGATGAGCAGCGTATTGAGCAACGCACGGTAAAATGTGGGCGTAGTGAATAGCTCTGCGTAGTTGCGCAGGCCCACGAAAGTCTCCATGGAAACCGGGGTCTTCATGGTGTAATCAAACAGGCTCGTAACAAAGCCTGTGAGCATGGGAATGATGATAAAGCAGCAGAAAAACAGCAGTGCCGGCAGCATGAAAAGATAACCGACGATGTTGTCGTGGCGGCGCAGTGCGTGGCTGCGTCCATCCGCCTTGCCCGGATTGCGGTGCGCCATAAAAAAAGATTCCCCCTTTTACCAGTTGAGCCGGCCCTTGAAAACGGGAGGCCGTGCGGAAAAAATGTGCCGTTGTGCGCGGCCGCGGTATGCAGAAAGCGAACCAAACCTTTGTATGCGGTCCGGTTCGCCTTCGCACATCCGCCGCGCAGCCCCGCCGTCAGCGAGACCGCGGCGTCCGGTTGGCGGTTTATGCCATACCTGCGTTGGAATTTTCCACGTAGGCGTTTACAGCAGCGGTGACGTCGTCGCCATTGGTGACAGCCTGCAGCATGTTCCACCACTCGGTGCGCATGTTGGCAAAACCGTCCATAGTGTTGTAATACGGAGCGTAATATTTCGTCCAGCCGGACAGCAGCTTATACTCTTCATTTCCCGCATACAGGTCGCCGAAACTGGCGCGCACGGGAAATGCGCCGGTGCGCACAACGTTCTTCGGGCCCCAGGTCTCGTCGTCGCATACAAATTTGATAAACTCTTTCGCCGCGGCAGCTTTCGTGTCATCGCCGTTGTCGAACACACAGAAGCCGTTGACCAGATACTCCAGCGCGGGCACGCCGTCGTCGGAGGGGAACGGCAGGGAAAGCGTGGTGATAGCGTTCTCATCCAGCGTGGCCTGGTTCACAAGCTGCGTGGAGGTACCCCAGCAAAGTGTAAAAGAGGTGCTGCCTGTCTTGAACAGCTCGATATCGCTGCCTCCGTTGTAGGCAACGCCGTTGCCCAAAAGGCCGTCCTGAATCCACTTCTGCGCAGTTTCCAGGCCCTTGACGCCAGCTTCGCTGTTCATGGTATACTCGGTCATGTCCGCATTGGCAATTTCGGCTCCGTACAGATTGCTGATGAAGGCCCGGGTGCCCTGGTCCCCGCCCTGGCCCTGGCAGAACAGTGTGCCGGGATTCACACCGGCCTCGTGCAGAGCCTTCAGCGCTTTTTCAAAGTCCTCAGTAGTCCAGGTGCGGTCGCCCTCCTGGTTGACAAACTCAAGAGCGCCGGCTTCTTCCCACTGCTTCTGATTGATGACCATATAGAACGGAGCGGAGCTGATGGGATACATGTAGGCGGTGCCATTGCCCTTGCATGCATTGACCAGCGCGTCGTTATTCACATCTTTGACGAATTCATCGGTAAACAGATCGTCCAGAGACACCAGCTTGCCATTCTTGCCGTATTCGATGATGCGGCCCGGGGCGTCGAACAGCACGTCGGGGGCCGCATTGCCCTCGATGGCGGCCGTGATGGCGTCCGGCCCGGAGGTGAAGTCGATGGTCTCGAGGTTCACCTTGATGTTGGGATACTTTTCGTTGAACGCTTCAATGATCTTCTGCTCGTAAGTGCCGGCGGGATCATCGGCATTTTCCTGCCCAAAGGTAGGGAACGCCCACCAGGTAATCTCTGCGGTCATCTGGGTGGGGTCGTCCGACGGGGAAGCGGAAGAAGAAGCGGCCGGGGCCGACGTAGAGACGGGTGCGGAAGAGGATGTGCCGCTTGCATTACAGCCGGCAAAAATGCCGACGGACAGAACCAGCGCGAGAGCGACGGCGAACAGCTTTTTCATAGTGGTCCTCCTGTTTTTGATATATTGGGGACGGCGCGCACCGCGTACCGGTACCTGCGGGGCGCGTCCTGTCCTGCTTCGTCCTCATAGTACCATTTGTGAAAAACATTTTCAATCTGCTTTTGTAATGAAAATCTTTTCGTTTTTTGTGCATCGTGCCAAATTCTTACAATTTGATGAAAAGCTCTTGTGTGTTTTCCTTTCGTATGCTTATAATTAAAGAAAGCATAAATGAAAAAGATTTTCATTTTTAAATCTGAAAAGGAGGCGCCCCGTGGAATATAAGGACGTATTGGATACGATGACGGGTGAATACAACAACCTCACGAAATCCGGGCGGAAGGCAGCGGACTACATCTTCGCGCACCGTGTGGAGGCACAGTACATGTCCATCACGGCGCTGGCGGAGGAATGCGGCGTAGCCGAGGCCACGATCTCACGGTTCTGCCGTACGCTGGGCTTTTCCGGTTACAATGATTTCAAGCTGGCCCTTGCAAAGGCCAGCGGCGCCCCGGCGGCGGATGACGAGGTCGGCATCTATGGAAAGGTCCTGCCGGAGGACAGCATTACCGACATGTGCAAAAAGCTGTATGCCACGAACGTGGCGGCCATTGACCAGACGCTGGCGCAGATCGACGAGGAGAACGTGGGCCGGGCAGTGAAATATCTTTCCGCCGCACAGCGGGTCTACTGCTTCGGACAGGGGGGAAGCCTGGTCATTGCCATGGAGGCATGGGCGCGTTTCATTACAGCCGCACCCCAGTTCCAGTGCATCGAGGACTCCCACATGCAGGCCATGGCCGCGGCGCTCTCCACGCCGGACGATGTGATCCTGTTTTTTTCCTATTCCGGCGCGACAAAGGATATGCTGGATGTGCTGCGCCCGGCGCGCAGACGCGGCGCAAAGATCATCCTGGTGACGCATTTTGCAAAGTCGCCTGCCGCTGCGATGGCAGATGTGACCCTGCTGTGCGGCTCCAAGGAGGGGCCGCTGCAATCCGGTTCCGTGGCTGCAAAGATGGGTCTGCTGTTCATCATCGACGTACTGTTCAATGAATATTGCCGCACCAATCCCGCCCTGACGGAGGCGAACCGCGAGGCTACGGCAGGAGCCATTTCAGCAAAGCTGCTGTAAGCACAGAACGAAAGGGATGTGACTGTGATGGATTATGAAAATATCACCGAGCGCCGTATACTTGTATTTGGAGATTCAAACACGTATGGATACGACCCGGAGCGGGACGGCCGCTATGGGGAAACAGAGAGATATCCGTGCCGTATACAGGCTTTGCTGGGGCCGGGCTGGACCGTGATTGAGGAGGGCCTGCCGGGCCGTACCGCGGTGTTTGACGACCCCGTCACCGAAGGGCTGTGCGGCCTTTCCTACCTTACGCCCTGTATGATGAGCCATGCGCCCTTGGATACACTGGTGGTGATGTTGGGAACAAATGATACGAAGGAACGGTTCGGATGCAATGCCTATCTCATTGCACAGGGCATTGGACGCCTGTTGAAAAAGGCTGCCGATACCGATGCATGGCGTGATAAACCCGATATATTGGCTGTATGCCCTGCGCCTATTGTGCCCGCATACGAGAGTCTGGTCTTCCGCAACGCTTTGGGTGGCGGATGTGCGGAAAAGGCTGCCGCTCTGGCACAGGAACTGGAGCCCGTGGTTCTGCAGCTGGGTGCGCGCTTTCTGGACGCAGGGCGCGTGCCCGGCGTGGAAGTGCATCCGCTGGATGGCATACACCTGACGCGGAGCGCGCATGCGGCATTGGCCCAAGCGCTTGTAGAGGTACTGAAAACGTGATAAAATGAGGGCGGACAAGATCCGTCCTTATTTTTTGCGGCCGGCTGCGGACGTGTTATTTTTACAGCGTTTTTGTTTTGCGGACACGTCTTCATGCTGTATGATGGATCTGAAAAACGATCGGAATGAAAAAGAAACGGAGTATTCCTGTGAAACTGGACAAACTTACTGTACTGAAAATCCTGGGCATCGCGGGTGCGGCGATATTCTTTTACTGGGCCCTGCAAAACCTGTCGCTGCTGGCGGACGCGGCGGGCTGGCTGCTTAATATCCTGTGGCCGCTTCTCCTCGGCTTCTGCATGGCGTTCGTGCTGAACATCCCAATGCGCTTTTTTGAACGGCACCTTTTGAAGAATCCAAAAAACAAACGCGCGGCGGCGCTGCGCCGTCCGTTGTGCATCCTCCTCTCGCTGCTGGCCATCATTGTTATTTTGACGGCGGTGTTCGCCTTGGTGGTGCCGGAGCTGCTGAGTGCGTTCGCGGTGCTGGGAGAGGCCATCCCCGAGTTTTTGACGGCCGCGCAGAAGTGGGCGCTGGAAGGGGCCGACCGGTTCCCGCAGGCGGAGCAATGGCTGGCTTCGCTGCAGATCGACTGGAATGAAACGGGCAAAAAGCTTCTGAGCTACGTTACCGAAGGCGCGGGCAATCTGCTGGGCGGCACGGTATCGGTGCTGTCGGGCATCGTGGGCGGCGTGTTCAACGCCATCATGGCGTTCATCTTCGCGCTGTATATCCTGCTGGGCAAGGAGAAGCTGAAAAGCCAGACGGCCCGTGTGTGCGTGGCGTTTCTGCCGCGCAAATGGGCGGACAGCCTGTTCTTTGTGGCCAATATGGCCAGCCGCACGTTTGCGAAATTCGTTTCCGGCCAGTGCACGGAGGCGTGCATTCTGGGCACGCTGTGCTGGCTGGGCATGTCGCTGCTGCGGCTGCCCTATGCGCCCATGATCGGCGCGCTGGTGGGCATTACGGCGCTCATTCCCATCGTCGGCGCCTGGGTGGGCCTCATTGTGGGCGCATTCATGATCGGGATGGAGAGCCTGACGCAGGCGCTGATCTTCGTGATTTTCCTGCTGGTGCTCCAGCAGGTGGAGGGCAACCTCATTTATCCCCGTGTGGTCGGCTCCTCAGTTGGGCTGCCGCCCATCTGGGTGCTGGCCGCCGTCACGGTGGGCGGCAGCCTGTGGGGCATTGCGGGCATGCTGTTTGCGGTGCCGGTGTGCAGTATCCTGCACGCGCTGCTGCGCTTGGGCGTGCACCGCCGCCTGGAGGCGCAGGCTGCTGCCGGGGCCTCTGTGCCTGCGCCGACGCCGGAGGAGAAAATGTGACTGAACCAGAAAAGCGCCGTTCCGCCGGAACGGCGCTTTTTTCTTGCGTATATACTACAAGAATGGTATACTATAACCCATCGGCGGCCCGTCCGGGCCGGAGTTTTGGAATAAAAGAAGAAACGTGCCGCGGGAAAATCGCCCGCCGCGCGGGAGGAGGGGTTTGAATGGGCCTTTTGGCGGACGCGAAGTCCATGCTGAAAAAAGATCCGGCTGCACGCAGCCTGGCCGAAGTAATGCTGCTGTATCCGGGCTTTCACGCGCTGGTGTTCTACCGGGTGTCGCACTGGTTTTACAAGCACGGACGGTTGTTCTGTGCCCGTATGGTCAGCCAGTGGGGGCGGGGCTTCACCGGCATCGAGATCCATCCCGGGGCCACCATCGGAGACGGCCTGTTCATCGACCATGGCGCGGGCGTCGTCATCGGCGAAACGGCGGAGATCGGTAACAACGTCACTCTATACCACGGTGTTACGCTGGGGGGCACCGGAAAAGATGAGGGAAAGCGCCACCCCACCATCGGAGACAACGTGCTCATCGGCACAGGCTGCAAGGTGCTGGGGCCCATCACCATCGGTGCGAACAGCCGTATCGGAGCCAACAGTGTGGTGCTGTCCTGTATTCCCGCCAATGCCACGGCCATCGGCATTCCGGCTTGCGTGGTGCGTGTGAACGGCAGCAAGGTGGCGCGTTCCAGCGAGGAGCTGAACCAGCGGGACTATCCGGACGTGGTGCACGCGGACATCAAGGCGCTGCAGCAGCGCATCGCGGCGCTGGAGTGCGCTCTGGCGGACCCGCAGGCTGCGCCTGCAGAAAAACGGTAACAAAAAAGCGCCCCGTTCAGCCGGAACGGGGCGTTCTTTTATTTTTGCGCTTACCGGAGGCTTACAGCGCGGGCTTCAGCAGATAGAAATACGCCAAAACCAGCGCGCCCAGACCAATGCGGTACCAGCCGAACACCTTGAAATCATGCTTTTTCACATAGTTCATCAGGAACCGGATGCACAGCATGGAAACGGCGAACGCCACGGCGCAGCCCGTGAGAAGAATTCCCACTTCAGAGCCGGAAAAGCCGCCGCCGTCGGCCAGGAACTTGACGACCTTGACGAGACTGGCTCCCGCCATGGTGGGGACGGCCAGGAAGAACGTGAACTCGGCCGCCACCGTGCGTGAACAGCCGATGAGCATCGCGCCCAGGATCGTTGCGCCGGAACGGCTGGTTCCCGGCACCAGCGCCAGGAACTGGAACAGACCGATGAACAGAGCCATGCGGTAATTGATCTGTCCAATGCGCCGCACCTGGGGGCGGCGCTTGCCCACGGTGCTTTCCATAAGCAGGAAGAACACGCCGTACAGGATGAGCATGGCGGAAACGACGGGCGGATTGTGCAGGTGCTCGGTCATCCAATCGTCCAGAGGCAGGCCGATGACGGCGCTGGGCACAATGGCCACCAGCACGTGGAACCACATGTCCCACACGTCCTTGCGGCAGTAGCGGTCCACCAGGCCGGACACACCGGAACCGCAGGCGTCCCGGTTGATGCGGAACGGCCACAGTTTGCTCCAGAAAATCACTACCACCGCAAGGATGGCGCCGAACTGAATGACTACATCGAACATTTTCTTAAAAGCATCCGATGTGGACATATGGATGAATTCATCGGCCAGGATCAGATGGCCGGTGCTGGAAATGGGCAGCCATTCGGTGATGCCCTCGATGACGCCCAGCAGCGCCGCGAAAAGATAATCCAGCAAAATAAGTCCCCCTTATTCCGGGCGCACAGCGTCCGTGGTGCGGGGCGCGCCCCGCCGTACAGTATATGCGTACGTCACACATCCAAGACCAGCCCCACCGGGCAGTGGTCGGACCCGTACACGTCGCTGTAAATGAGCGCGTCGCCAATTTTTTCGCGCAAACGTTCGCTGACGATGAAATAGTCGATGCGCCAGCCCGCGTTGGTCTCCCGCGCGCGGCGGAAATAGCTCCACCAGGTGTAGCGGCCCGCGGCGTCCGGATACAGCGCGCGGAAGGTATCCACAAAGCCGCTCATTAAAAGGTCGGTCATTTTCTGGCGCTCCTCATAGGAAAAGCCCGCCGAATGGATGTTCTGCTTGGGGTTTTTCAGGTCGATCTCCCGATGGGCGACGTTCAGGTCGCCGCAATAGACCACGGGTTTTTCCGTATCCAGCGCGCACAGATAAGCGCGCAGATCATCCTCCCACTGCATGCGGTAGGGCAGGCGCGCCAGTTCATTCTGGCTGTTGGGCGTATAGACGTTGACGAGGAAGAACTGCTCGAACTCCAGCGTGATGGCGCGGCCCTCGTGGCTGTGCTCCTCTTTGCCGATGCCGTAGCGCACGGAGAGCGGTTCCATGCGGGTGAAAACGGCTGTGCCGGAATACCCCTTTTTCTCGGCGCTGTACCAGTATTGGTGGTAGCCCGGCGGCGAAAATTCGGCCTGGCCCGGCTGCATCTTCGTTTCCTGAAGGCAGACGACGTCCGCGCCGAAGCCCTCGAAGATGTCCGCGAAGCCTTTGCCGAGGATGGCCCGGAAACCATTGACATTCCACGATATCAATTTCAAAACGATATACCTCGCATATTTCTTTCAAAGTTCGGGACTTTCCGTCCCGGATATTGCACAGTATAGCACAAAATAGCCCCGCTGCATACCGGGATGCGGCGGGGCGCGCGTTATTTTCCGTTTTTTGCACGGAACGGACCGCTCATGTCAAAAAGGTGACCACAAGAATAAGCGCCGCGCACAGACCTGTGTATGCCAGCATGCCCGGCGTGCGCAGCGCACGGCCAAAGCTGTGGGCCGGGCGCTGCGCCCCCTCTCCTTCCCTGCCGTCCGCGGGTGCTGCACCGGGAAACCGCCAGCGCCTGCGCGCCGCGATCACGGCGCCCGCCGCAATGCTCACAAGCACCAGTATCCCCACGGCAGCCGTGCCCCAAATCCCTCCGTATTGTATGAAAAGGGGCGCCGCCATCGTGCCGATGGTGTTGATGGCAACATGCAGCAGGATGGTATACCGCAGCTTTCCCGTGTGGGCGTAAATGTAGCAGAAGACGGCGCCCAGCACAAAGGCATACAAAAGCTGAGACAGATTGGCGTGGAAAAGCGCGAACAGGAACGCGCCCACCAGTACATAGGTGCGGACGCCGTATCCGCCGATTTTATCGTACAGCAGCTTGCGGAACAAAAACTCCTCCCCCACGGGTGCCAGCACGCAGGCGAACAGAAACGTGGCCAGCAGGCTGCTGTTCATTTGCATCAGGGCAAGTGGGTTCTGCACCGCGCCGCCCTTAAGCATTCCCAGCAGAGCTGTGATGCCGAGGGAGACGAAATTGAACAGATACGTCACGCCCAGACACAGCACCAGCCAGCGCAGCCATCCTCCCGCCGTCAGCGCGGCGCTGCCCGCCGTGCCGGGCGTGCCGGGCACGAGTTTCTGCAGCAGCAGGATAAAAACAGGGACGGCAATGCAATACAGCGGCGCATAGGAGAGCGCCCACAGCCCCCAGCCCGTCTCCAGCAGGCTGCCCAGCAGTGTCATGCCGGCCAGCTGGAGCGCCTGTGTTACCAGCATCAGCACAAAATAGCAAAGCCCCACCCGGGACATGGTGTTTTTGAATGACAAACCGTTCTGCATCACAGATGCCCTCCTCTTTTTCAGCAGCGGCATGCGGCGCGCTTTTGACACTCCGCCGCAGAGCCGCCGCGCTGTGCTTATGCTGTCTGGCGCACGCTGCCCCGCAGCAGCAAAGCGGCGCCTGAAACCGTGGCGGCTGTAAGAAGCGCAAGCGCCAGAAGCACCCGCGCCGGACCGCCGGGGATGAATGCCAGAACGTCCACCACCGCGCCCAGCGCACGGCCCAGCAATGTGTCGCGTCCCGCACCCTCGGCCAGCCGTGTGAAGGTGTCGCCGAACAGGAAAACAGCCATATATGCCGCCCACAGCAGCCACAGCGCCCGCCGTCCCCAGCGCTGGATACATGCGCCCAGAAACAGCCCGGTGCAGGCAAGGACGAGAACTGCCGGCAAAATCACCCAGGCCCAGCGCAGTGCCTCCGGCCGCAGAAGGTCCGGCCCGTCAATGGGCATGCCGCGGAAAAGCAGCAGATACAGCCCGCGGTCCAGCAGCGTCAAAACCACTATGCCTCCGACGAGGCACAACAGCTGCAGGCACACGGTGACGAACATCCCAAACAGAAAACGGCGCCGTGTACAGCTCATCGTCAGCGCCTGCTCGTAGCCGCAGGAGAAATAATACAGCGCAAAAATAACGCCGAACATCACCAGCATGATCGCTGCAAATACAGTGCCAAGGGAAAAATACTCCTCCTCATGAGCGAAATACATGATACACAGGCTAAGCGCCTCGCCAAGCAGCCAGGCTCCGCCCAAAACAGCCAGCGATTGCCACAGGCTGTTCCGGTTGAGCAGGAATTCCCGTTTAATCGATTTTAACATATATGCTCACCCCTTTACCGGTATGCGGCGGCACATGAGCCAATCCAGCCAGCCCAACAGCACGGCCAAAACGATGGCGCTGCCGCCCAGCGCCCACGCATTGGAAAGAAAGCGCAGCATCGCGTCCAGCATGCCGTCCAGAGCTCCCGCCGCACCCGCGTAGCCGATGATCCCGCCGATCACCGCACATCCGCCGACGATCAGTACGAAAAATACGATCATGCCCACACGCCCAAAGCGGAGGCTGACAAAACCCAGCGCTTCACCAACGGACGCGCCGAGGAGCAGCACGGCGAACAGCCCCACCAGCATCGTACCGGTGAACAGGGCGTCCACGCCGAACATCCATTTTACTGCGAGCTGGATCAAAAGCAGGCATACGCCGATGCCTCCGGCCAGCATCACCTTGGCCGCCTGTGCTCCGGCGAAGAAGCCCCGGCGCGTAACGCCCATGGAAAGAGGCAGCGGCATGTAAGACTGGATCAGGCTGGCCTGCAGCACAAAGGGGAACATCATCCCGCAGGCGAAGGCCATGCCCAGGATACGCCAACCCGCGCTTTCAAATTCGGACAGCGGCGTGGAAACGGCGTAAAATGCAATGAACAGTGCGCCGACGCCCAACAGCGCGCCAATGAACTGCACTACCAGCAGGCTCAGATATTTTACGGTACGCAGCATCGTTATTCCCCTTCCTTATGGCCGCCCGTCAGGTAGACGAACACCTTTTGAAGCGTCACGCCGCTGATATCCACATCCAGCCCGTCTGCGCTGCGGCGCAGCGTATCCAGGCTGCCGCGCACGCAGGCCGTGCGGCTGCGGCCCAGGCCCTCTTCGTGGATGACCTGCAGCCCGGCGCAGGCGCGGGCCACGTCCTCGTCCCGGCCAGAAACATAGTGGAACTGGGCCACGAAGCTTTCGCAGTTGCCTGTCTCGATGACACGGCCGTTGTCGATAAAAATAATATCCTCAAACACGCCCGCGGCTTCCTCGATGATATGGGTGGAGATGATGAAGGTGCGTCCCGTTTCGGCGTAATCGGCCAGAAGCACATCGTAGAACTGTTCCCGCGCCACCACATCCAGGCCGGCCACCGGCTCGTCGAGAATGGTGATGGGCGCGCGGCTGGCCAGCGCCAGAACGATGGTGACCATGCTCATCATACCCTTGGAGAGCTTGTAGATCTTCTTTTTGGTGTCCAGCCCGAACATCTCGATCAGTCGTGCGGCGTACTCCTTGTCCCAGTGGGGGTAGTACAGTGCGGCGGCGCGCAGGTATTCCTTCACCTTCAGTGTGTTCTGGCCGAACAGCAGCATGGGCGAAAGCTCGCGGGAAAAGCAGATCTCGTCCAGTGCTTTCTGGTTTTCCCACACGCGCTCCCCGTTGTAGGTAACGAGGCCGGAATCGTGGGTATTCTGTGCCGTCAGAATGCTGAGCAGCGTGGTTTTGCCCGCGCCGTTGCGTCCGATGAGGCCATAGATCTTGCCTGGCTCGATGGTCAGCGAGACGCTGTGCAGCACCTCTTTTTTGTTGTAGCTTTTGACCACATCCGTGGCCTGCAATACTCCGTTCGTCATGTCCCTGTCCCTCCGTTACGTTTTGTCCGCCGCGGCCTGTTCAATCATGGCCATCAGCTCTTCCTTGCCGATGGCAAGGGTGCGCGCCTCGTCCACAAGGCTCCTCACATATGTTTCAAAAAAACTGTCTTTGCGCTTTTGGATGATTTTCTGTTTGCTGCCCGCCGCAACGAACATGCCGATCCCCCGTTTCTTGTACAAAATGCCCTCGTCTACCAACAGGTTCAGCCCTTTGGCCGCCGTGGCCGGATTGATGCTGAACGCTTTTGCAAGTTCGTTGGTGCTGGGCGCCTGTTCCTCTTCCAAAAGCAGGTCCCGCACGATGTTGTCCTCCAGCATGGCTGCGATCTGCAGATAGATGGAGGTGGAATCATTCAGGTTTCCATTCAATTGTCTGCGCTCCTTCCCTCCAAAGGTTATTTGGTTATGTGGTTCATTACTTGTGTAACTAACTATACAACACGCAAAGACGGTTGTCAATCCCTCCGTCAAAAATTTTTGTTTTCCCTGCAGCAGATTTCCCGCCAAAGAAAAGCGCCGGAGCCTTCGAAAAGGCTCCGGCGCAGGCGGGAACTTATTGAGCGGATGGCCCCGCATCGGGGTCGAACCGTGTGAGAAACTGGCAGTACACATAAAGGTTCTGGACCTTTGTTGCCTCATTGCCGTACTCCGTGCGGATACTGGGCTGCGTCTCCGACGGCGTGACATAAAGGCGGAACGCAATGGCGTCCTGGTCCACCGCCATGTTCTCCACGGGTGCGTAATTGAAGTTGCGGATGGCAACGTCCAGATGCTTGTACAGCAGCTGTTCGATCTCGGCGTTGGAAAAGCACCGGACGACCTCACGGCTGCCGTGCATTTCAATGATGGCTTTTACTTCCTCGAACGAGATCTCCTGTAAACGGAAACAGCCCTGATGCAGCAGGGCGAGCATGGATGCGTTGTCAAGCAGCAGCAGCGGTTTGGATACGGCCATGGTACTCTTCCTTTCTGTTTGAAAAGTGGAGGAACAGCCCTCCCTGTCTTTATAGTACCGTGCAGACATCCAAATTGTCAATTATTGTTAAATTTATATCGTTTTATAAGTTGATTGTTGTGAAATGTATCAAAAACGAACTGCCGCACTTGGTGGGAATGCGGAATTTACAGCCGGGCGGGATGCTCGGCCAGCCATTCCTCCAGAATTTGAGCCGCCAGCGCCACCAGCTCCGGGCAGGGGCGCTTTTTATAATATTCCGGCGTGCGCGCCTCGGCCTGCGGTGTGCCCTCGGGACGGGCCAGGCCCAGCAGCTCCCGGCAGATGATGCTGCCGTTTTCGGCCCGGAAGCGCCCGGCCAGCTCCTGGATCATCGCGTAGGTATCGGTTTTCTCCGGCCCGGCTTTGGGGTCGTTGTAGCCGCGCAGCGCGCTTGCGGCCAGCGTCATACCGCTTACCGCACCGCATACCTCCCGCATCCGTCCCATGCCTCCGCCAAAGCCGCTGGCCAGGCGTGCCGCGGCGTCTACCGAAAGGCCCATCTCCGGTGCGAACGCCCCGGCCACAGCCTGCGCGCAGTTATAGCCCTCCAGAAACAGCGCTTTCGCGCGTTGTGCTTTTTCACTCATATCCGATCAGTCCTTTACCAGGGAAAATGCAGTTACGTCGAACAGGCCGCGGTCCGTCAGGCGCAGCTCCGGTATAACGGGCAGCGCCAGAAAGGAAAGGCTGGTAAACGGGTCCACATGGTACGGGATACCCATGGCCTTTGCCCGTTCCAGAATGGCGCCCGCTCCGGCCTGTATCTCCTCCCACGGGGCGGTGCTCATCAGGCCTCCCACGCGCAGGGGCAGCGCGCCCAGTATTTTTCCGCCGCCGGCCAGCACATATCCGCCGCCGATTTCTTTCAAATGGTTGATGGCCAGCGCGAGGTCCGCGTCGTTGTCTCCCGCCGCGATGACGTTGTGGCTGTCGTGCGCCACGCTGGTGGCAATGGCTCCGCCTGTGATGCCGTAGCCCTTCAGCGGGCAAACGGCAACGCCCCCGTTTTTGCCGTGGCGTTCCACCACGCATAGTTTGGTATAAACGGCGTTGGGCCGGAAAAAGCCGTTTTCCGAAGGAACCTCCTCCACTGCGTGCCGCGTGACGATCTGGTACGGCACCATCTCAATGACATGGGCCGGGCCCGCGACAGGCAGCGCAAGGTCGGCAGGAGCCACGTTCTCAAAGTGTACCGAATGCAGCAGCGCATCGGGTACGGGGGCGGCGGCAAGGCCTGCAAAGCGCTCCTCCACGGGCCGGCCGTCCTTGTAAACCGCGCGCACGGTCATCTGCTTGAGGCTGTCCAGCAGGACAAGGTCGGCCCGATAGCCCGCGGCCACGGCGCCCAGGTCCCGCAGGCCGTATTCGCGGGCTGCGTTCCAGGTGGCCATTTTGATGGCGGTGACAGGCTTCATGCCCAGGCTGATGGCCTGGCGGACATTCCATCGCAGATGGCCGTCCCGGGCAATGTCGTCCAGATGCTTGTCGTCGGTGCAGAACAGGAACCGGTCGGCAGGCAGGTCGCTGTCCAGCAGGCCGTTTACAAGCACCGAAAGGTTTTTCGCAGCGCTGCCCTCGCGAACCAGCACAGCCAGACCCGCGCGCAGCTTTTCGGCAGCCTCTGCAAAGGTGGTGCACTCATGCTCGGTGCGGATGCCCGCGGCTGCATAGGCCTGCAGCTCTCTGCCAGAAAGGCCGGGAGCGTGGCCGTCGGCCCGCTTTCCCGCATCCGCGGCCAGCGCCAGCTTTTCCAGTACGGTTTGCCGCGCGGCCAGCACGTCGGGATAACACATCACCTCGCCCAGGCCCAGTACGCGGGGATGCGCCATAAACGGGGCCATGTCTGCGGCGGTGAAATCCGCGCCGTTTGTTTCAAAGGGGGTGGCGGGCACGCTGGAGGGCAGCATCAGGTACACGTTCAGCGGCAGGTTTTCCGTTGCATCCAGCAGATATTGTACGGCCTGTGCACCGCATACGTTGACGATCTCATGCGGGTCGGCCACAATGGTGGTGGTGCCGCTGCGGGTAGCGGCGCGGGCGAATTCAAAGGGCGCGGCAAGGCTGGATTCGATGTGGATGTGCGCGTCGATGAAACCCGGACACAGGAATTTGTCCGTGCAGTCCAGTTCTGTCCGTCCCCGGTAGCTTCCCACGCCCGCAATCACGCCGCCCGCCACCGCCACGTCTGCAGTGATGATTTCCTCGGAAAAAACATTGACCACGTTGACGTTTTTGAACACGAGGTCGGCGGGGGCGCGCCCCGCCGCCACGTCGATGCATGCTTTGTCCGCTTTCATTGTCCGGCCGCCTTTCCTGTTTTTGGTTTTTACCAGTATACTACATTATATAAAAAACGAAAAGGGCTCCGGCACATTCGCGCAGGCAGGACGCTCTGCGCTTCCCCGCCCAAAAACAAAAAGCCCGCTGAAAGCGGGCTTTCGGCTCTGCATCCTGTCAAATTTTTGTACGCAGTGGTATGGCCGCGTCAGAGCGCGGCCTTGAGCCGCCGGGCCAGCCGCATCAGCAGTGTGGGATTCCGGCGGTAATAATCCGCCCACCAGGCCTTTTCGGCGCGCTTGTCATAGGGAAGACGGCTGTACGGCTGGGTGCGGGGATATGCGCGTTCATACTCGCAGTTGAGACGAGGGTCCATTTGCATGAAAACAAGCCTCCTTTTTGAGGCCGCCCGGCACCGGGCGGCACAGTTGCGTGCAGAGCGTTTTGCGGGATGTGTTATTCTATTTTATGCCCCCGACGGGGACGGTGTGAGCTTCCGTTCCTTTCCGCTATCAGTATATCATGTCCGCCAGTGAACGACAATATACCGTTTGCACGAAAGCGCGGCCATTGCTTACAGCAACCTGCCGGAACGGTTTTTCCGGCGAATACACCTGTGTGCCGCGCGCTCTCATGCTGCGGTTTTTGCCGCAGTTGTGACGAAATTGTAAAAGTTGAAAAATTTCGCGCATTTTGCCCCGCAGGGCTTGACATACTAAAAAAGTGTTGTAAAATAAATTTAGCACTCGAACAGATAGAGTGCTAAACGGTAGAAGGGAAAGGTGGTGTGGGCGGTGCCGATGGACGATCGGAAACGGCGTGTGCTGCGGGCGATCGTAACCCTGTACGGTGCGGACGGAGAGCCGGTTGGCAGCGGTCTGCTGGCCGAACAGTTCGGACATGCGGTGTCCAGCGCCACGCTGCGCAACGAAATGGCCGCGCTGACAAAGCTGGGCCTTCTGGAGCAGCCCCACACCAGCGCCGGGCGCGTGCCCAGCGCCAAGGGCTACCGCTACTACATCGACAATCTTCTGGATACAGGCGCCCGCCTTCCCGCTGAGGAAAAACGGCAGATCGACCTTTTGTTCCGCGAGATGGACTACGACCCCGAACGTCTGGCCGAAAGCGCCGCAAGGGCTTTGGCGGACCTGACGGGCTACTGTGTCGTGGCTACAACGCCCAAAAGCGAGGACCTGTGCATCGCCCATTATGAGGTGATGCAGGTGGGCCGCTACACGGCGGCGGTGCTGGCCGTCACCAATGCGGGCGGTGTGCGCACGCGCACGGCAAAGCTGGATTTCGCGCTGCGGCCCGGCGACGCCCAGCGGCTGTCCCAAGCGCTGAACACCTACCTTACCTTCCGCAGCGCGGCCGACGTGCGCGAGGAACAGATGCGTACCGCAGCACAGAGCCTGGGCAGTGCGGTATATTACCCGGTGCTTTCGGCGGCGGTGACGCTGCTGCGGGAAGCGGGACGGCCCAATGTATATCTGGAGGGCCAGCAGAACCTGCTGAATTATGCCGAGCTTGCGGACAGCTTCCGCACGCTGATGGAATTCTTCAGCGACACAGAAGCCGTCAAGCGCTACGTCAGCCCCAAGAGCGAGCGCACCACGGTGCTGCTGGGCGACGAACTGCCCGAGTACCGCATGCCGGGCTTCTGCATCATGACGAAGCGCTATCTCGCGGGAGGCGGGCTGACGGGGGCCATCGGCATCGTAGGTCCAACGCGCATGCCCTACCGGGAAACGATCCCGCGGCTTGAATATTTCGCATTGCTGCTCGGCGAATGCATGTCGGGCAGGGTGCAGGAGGAGTAGCAACATGGCAGACACGGAAAAAGACGTGAACCGCGCGGCCGCCGCGCCGCAGGAGGAAGCGTCCGCCGCGCAGGCGGCGCCCGAGGCACCGCAGCCTGAAACGCAGGATGCAGAAAAGACGGAAAAAAAGGAAAAGCACGCAGAAGGCAAGGCGCATGCCGAGCTGGCCGCACTGAAAACCAAGCTGGAGCAGGCTGAAAAAAAGCTGGCTGAAACGAAAGACACGCTGCTGCGCACCGCCGCGGAATATGAAAACTTCCGCAAGCGCAGCGCCAGGGAGCACGATGCCGCGTTCGACAATGGCGTGAGCTTCGCGGTGAACACGCTGCTGCCCGTGCTGGACACGCTGGAGATCGCCGCCGACGCGCCCACCGCGGACGAGAGCTATAAAAAGGGCGTGACCATGACGCTGGACAAATGCCGCGAGGCGTTCGGCAAAATGGGTGTGAGCGAGATCGAGGCGCAGGGCAAACCCTTCGACCCCGAGCTGCACGCAGCTGTGCTGCAGCAGCCCTCTACCGACGACATGCCCAGCGGCACCGTCACGCAGGTGATGCAGAAAGGTTATCTGCTCCACGACAAGGTCATCCGCCACGCGGCCGTGGCTGTGGCCGAATAGGCTGACATCTCAAAGCCGAAAGGCTTTTTGATATAAATTCAGAAATCACCACATATATTCACCGAGTTTTGATAAAAGAGGAGTCTGAGAGTTATGAGCAAGATTATTGGTATCGACCTTGGCACCACAAACAGCTGTGTTGCCGTCATCGAGGGCGGCGAGCCCGTCGTCATCGCCAACGCCGAGGGCGCGCGTACCACGCCGTCCGTCGTGGGCTTCACCAAAACAGGCGAGCGCCTGGTGGGCCAGGTGGCAAAGCGCCAGGCCATCACCAACCCCGACCGTACCATCGCTTCCATCAAGCGCCATATGGGCACGGACTATAAAGTGGACATCGACGGCAAGAAATACACCCCGCAGGAGATCAGCGCCATGATTTTGGCCAAGCTGAAAGCGGACGCCGAGAGCTATCTGGGCGAAAAGGTCACCGAGGCGGTCATCACCGTACCGGCGTACTTCAACGACAGCCAGCGCCAGGCCACCAAGGATGCCGGCGCCATCGCCGGCCTGGAGGTCAAGCGCATCATCAACGAGCCGACGGCCGCGGCTCTTGCCTACGGCGCGGACAAAGAAGACGACCAGAAGATCATGGTCTACGACCTTGGCGGCGGTACGTTCGACGTCTCCATCATCGAGATGGGCGACGGCGTCACCGAAGTGCTTGCCACTGCGGGCGATACGCATCTGGGCGGCGATGACTTTGACAAGCGTATCATCGACTGGCTGGCCGATGAGTTCCAGAAAGAGAACGGCGTGGACCTGCGCAAGGACAAAATGGCCGCGCAGCGCCTGAAGGAGGCCGCCGAAAAGGCCAAGATCGAGCTGTCCGGCGTGGCCAGCACGGCCATCAACCTGCCGTTCATCACGGCGGACGCCAACGGCCCGAAGCATCTTGATACCACGCTGACACGCGCCAAATTCAACGAGCTGACCGCGGACTTGGTGGAGCGTACGATGGGCCCGACGCGCCAGGCGCTGAAGGACGCGGGCCTGCAGCCCGGCGACCTGCATAAGGTGCTGCTGGTGGGCGGCTCCACCCGTATCCCGGCCGTGCAGGAGGCCGTGAAGAACTTCATGAAGACCGAGCCCAGCAAAGGCATCAACCCGGACGAGTGCGTCGCCATCGGCGCGGCCATCCAGGGCGGCGTGCTGGGCGGCGACGTCAAGGGCCTGCTGCTGCTGGACGTTACACCGCTTTCCCTGGGCATCGAGACCATGGGCGGCGTATGCACCCGCATCATCGAGCGCAACACCACCGTGCCCACGAAGAAGAGCCAGATCTTCTCCACCGCGGCCGACAACCAGCCCTCCGTTGAGGTCAACGTTCTGCAGGGCGAGCGCGAGTTCGCGCGGGACAACAAATCTTTAGGTACTTTCCATCTGGACGGTATCGCTCCGGCGCCCCGTGGCGTGCCGCAGATCGAAGTCACCTTTGACATTGACGCCAACGGTATCGTGAATGTTTCCGCCAAGGATCTGGGCACCGGCAAGGAGCAGCATATCACCATCACCTCCTCCACCAACATGAGCAAGGAGGATGTGGAAAAGGCCGTGAAGGAAGCCGAGCAGTATGCGGCCGAGGATAAGAAGAAGCGCGAGGAAGTGGATATCCGCAACGGTGCCGACCAGATGGTGTTCCAGACCGAGAAGATGCTGAAGGAGAACGGCGACAAGCTGCCCGCAGACGTGAAGAGCGATGCCGAGGCAAAGCTTGCTGACCTGAAGACCGCTGTCCAGTCCGGCAATGTGGACGACATCAAGGCAAAGCAGGAAGCCCTGAGCCAGGTGTTCGAGAAGATGTATCAGGCAGCCGCTGCCGCACAGCAGGCCGCCGGTGCACAGCCCGGTGCTGACGCAGGCGCAGCCAACGAAAAGCCCAACGATGACGGCGTTGTGGATGCCGACTTCAAGGAAGTCTAAGTCTGAAACAAAGCGCTGTGTCCGGCCAAACCGGCGGGCACAGGCGCAATAAAGCAAAAGCCGCTCCGGTTTAGGCCGGGGCGGCTCTTGCTGGTTTATAAGTAAAAGAGTTCTCGCTGCCGCAAAAGCCTTCCCCCGGACGGGGGAAGGTGGCATGACGCGAAGCGGCATGACGGATGAGGGCGCAGACAACAGCTGCGAAAGACCAAAGCGGGAGCTTTTGAACAGGAGGAACCGACCGGGGCGTTACCCGGGGAGGGCGTTCCCGGAGAGGTGAGTGGATATGGCACAGGAAAAGCGTGATTATTACGAAGTGCTGGGGGTATCCAAGGGCGCAAGCGATGCCGAGATCAAAAAGGCATACCGCAAGCTTGCCATGAAGTACCACCCGGACTATAACCCCGGCGATAAGGACGCCGAGGCAAAGTTCAAGGAGATCAACGAAGCAAACGAGGTGCTTTCGGACCCGAAAAAGCGCCAGCTGTACGACCAGTACGGCTTTGCCGGAGTTGACCCCACCTACGCAGCACAGAACGGCGGCGGCCCCGGCGGCTTCAGCGGTTTTGGCGGCGACGGTGTGGACTTGGGCGACATTTTTGGCGATATCTTCGGCGGCGGCTTTGGCGGCTTCGGCGGCTCGTCCCGTCAGGCAAATCCCAACGCCCCCCGCAAGGGTCAGGACATCCGGGTGCGCATCACCCTGAGCTTTGACGAGGCCGTGCACGGCTGCAAGAAGAACATTACCATCACCCGTCAGCAGGAGTGCACCGAGTGTCACGGCTCCGGCTGCGCCGCCGGTGCTAGCCCCGAGACCTGCCCGGACTGCGGCGGACGCGGCTTTGTCATCCGCCAGCAGCGCACCCCCTTTGGCGTAATGCAGACCCAGCAGCCCTGCTCCCGCTGCGGCGGCAAGGGCAAGCTGGTCAAGA
>ERZ857801.765-NODE-765-length-41126-cov-5.106377_pt1 | contig 41126 bp, 31 predicted proteins | sample MGYA00519762_ERZ857801 | MGnify/ENA primary metagenome ERZ857801 (study PRJEB31778, sample SAMEA3449368) | human gut metagenome | biome: human gut; feature: human-associated habitat; material: faeces | place: United Kingdom | collected 2010/2012 ...
CGGCTTTATGCGCCTTTTGGACCCCACCGTCAAGCATTTTTCCGCAAAAAATTTTGTGGATTTGCTCTCTGCTGACTGATTATTCAGTCAACATACCGAAAAGACACATGAAATTCTTGATAAATTTCTTTGCCTTTTCCTTTTTGCCTCTCTCCTTTTTCCGCCGACCGAGGTTCTCTCCTCTCCCCTCTGCCGAAAAGTGCGCCCATTTTCTTCAGAAGCACCGGATTCCTCCAGACCTTAAAGACCGTTCTGCAGCCATGGATCTTTTGCTGTCCTCTTTTCGGCAGCGATACAAAACAAAAAAGGAAGCCCGAAGGCTCCCCTGTCATGCTTTATCTATGGCAATGCCTAGGCGGCATAGCTTTCCTGCAGCACCAGGCGACGACGGCGGGCTTTCTCCAGCTTTTCCTTTTCCCAGAAGAGCGGAGCCAGACGACGCGTCCAGCGGGAGAAGAAGCGGACGCTCATGCCCACCAGCACGGCCGAGATGATGGTGCCCTCGCGCAGGCCCACGATGGTATGCAGGACGGCCAGGCTGAGCAGCACCGCGGCCAGCACCATGGAGGAATCCACCAGGACCTTGATGTTGCCGAAATTCTTGTGCGTGCGGAAGACGATGGCCACGACCATGCCCTCACCGGGCAGCACCGTGGCGTTGCTGATAATCTCCAGGCTCACGCCCAGGCCCAGGACCATGGAGCCCACCAGGCACATGAGCATCTGCTGCCAGTAGACATCAGTCACCAGATAGGAGGTGGCCCACATCCAGCCGTCGATGAACAGGCCGAACAGGAAGACCGCGGGGATCTGCATCAGATGCCCCACCGTAAAGTAACGACCCAGCAGGGCCTTTTGTACCACGAGAAAACAGATATTGGACAGAAAAGTCACGGTCCCCAGACTCAGGGGGAAGATGGCGCTCAGGGCGTACGGCAGGCTGGTGATGGGCGAGGTGCCCAGACAGGCATTGGTCACCAGCGCTACCCCCAGGGCACAGACCAGCAGTGCCACGGTGAAGCCCGCATAACGTTTGCACAACACAGATTTGTCAACAGTCACTTTCATTCTGAAAACTCCGACCACGTCCATACACAACGCGGTACTCCGGCGATGAAACCAAGGGGGGCGCCGTCTCCGCCCACGTGCCGCTCCTTCCGGCGCCGGTCGGGAAGGCAGGGCAAGGGGACGTTATCGAAACGACGTCCGCCGCGGGCAACGTCCCGCCGCCTTTCAGAAGAGAACAGAAAAGCGACGGCGCCGTTACCGGCGCGGCACAAATTGGAGCCGGGCTCCGGGAAGAACAGAAAAAACGTTGCTGTCGCAACTATGCGGATGCGACAAAAAGCAGCGCAGCTGTTCTTCGTACGCCTCTCAGCGCAGTAAAAGGTTGAGGTGGCGGTAGGCTTTGGCGGTCACCATGCGACCACGGGGGGTACGCTTGAGCAGACCGCACTGGATGAGGTAGGGTTCGTAGATCTCTTCGATGGTACGCACTTCTTCGGAGCAGGCCACGGCCAGCGTCTTGAGCCCCACGGGTCCGCCGTCGTAGTGGGTGATCATGACTTCCAGCAGGCGTCTGTCCATGCGGTCCAGACCTATCTCGTCGACGTCCATGCGCCGCAGGGCCTCGGCAGCCTGTTCCGCGGTGATGACGTCGTGGCCGCCCATCATGGCAAAATCCCGCACGCGACGCAAGAGGCGGTTGGCGATGCGCGGTGTGCCGCGGGAGCGGCGGCCTATCTCTTCCGCACCGTCAGGAGTGACGGCGATGCCGAGGATGTGCGCCGTGCGCAGCACCACCCGGGCCAGTTCGGCGGGCGTGTAGAACTCCAGCTGCGAAAGGATGCCGAAGCGCCCGCGCAAGGGCGCGGAAATCAGGCCCATACGCGTGGTGGCCCCTACCAGGGTGAACGGCTCCAGGTCGATCTTGACCGTGCGGGCCGCCGGGCCCTGCCCGATGACCAGATCCAGCTTGAAGTCTTCCATGGCCGGATACAGCACTTCCTCCACAGCGATGGGCATGCGGTGGATCTCGTCCACGAAGAGGATGTCGTTGCGGGACAGGTTGGTCAGGATGGCGGCCAGATCACCGCTGCGCTCCAGCACCGGGCCCGAGGTGCAGACAAGGTTGACGCCCAGCTCGGCAGCCATGATCTGGGCCAGGGTCGTCTTGCCCAGACCGGGGTTGCCGTAAAAGAGCGTATGGTCCAGCGCGCAGCCGCGTTCACGGGCAGCGCCCAGATACACGCGTAGATTGGCACGCAGTTCTTCCTGACCGATGAAATCATCCAGGCTGCGGGGCCGCACGCTCTCTTCCAGCGCGGCGGTGCTCAGACCGGGGTCTTCCGTGCCGGCTGCGGGTGCGGGCGTGTGCTGTTCCGCAGGGGCATCCCAGTCATCATTGCCGAAAAAACGGGCTGCGGGGGAAGGGGAGGATTTCTGTGCCATGATGTCCAGTCGGTCAGGATTTGCCCCCTGCACAGGCCGGGCCTGCACGGGGAACACTCAAGAAAAAGAAAGCGCCGGTCTACAGACGACCGCGCGCCAGTGCCTTGAGCGCCGCCCGCAAAGCGCCGGTGACGTCAAGGTCGGGCTCCTGCAACAGGATGTTTTTGACCACAGGAGCGCATTCGTCTTCAGAATAGCCAAGATTGGACAAACCATCAAGCACGTCCCGGAACACGGAGCCCGGACGGCCGTTGGGCGCCAGCACCGCCGCCTGCGGCACGTCCTCCACCTTGAGCTTGTATTTGAGCTCCAGAAAAACATGCTGGGCCGTCTTCTTGCCGATGCCGCTCACCCGGGTGAGGGCATCCACGTCCTCTTCCAGCACGATGCGGCGCAGGTCGTCGGGCCGGTACAGGGAAAGGATGGCCAGCGCCGTGCGCGCGCCCACCTTGGAGATGGTCAGCAGCACCTCGAAGACCTGCCGCTCCTCGAAGGTGGCAAAGCCGAACAGCTGCTGGGCATCCTCGCGCACCACCAGGCTGGTGTACAGGGCCACGCTTTCCCCGCGTCCGGGCAGGGATGCCATGGTGTGGGCGGGCAGATCCAGCTCGTAGCCCACGCCACCGCGCGTGACCACGATGCAGGAGGTGCCCCAGGTCTCGGCCAGCAGGCCTTCAAGATAGGCGATCATGGATGCTCCTTGATGTCATCGAAAAACAGGGATGCGGAGGCAGCGGCCTCACAACACCAGCAAAAGGGCCCCGGCCGTGATCAAGATGCCCCCGGCCACGGTCTTGGGATCACAGGGCTCGCCCAGGATGAGCACCCCCAGCAGCATGGCCAGAGGCACGCTGAGCTTGTCCAGTGGCGCGACCTTGGAGACGTCCCCCAGCTGCAGGGCCTTGAAGTAGCACAGCCACGACAGGCCCGTGGCCACGGCGGAAAGGAACAGGAAGAGCCAGGTATGCCCGCCGATCTGGCGCACCTCGCGCCAGGTGCCGGCATACAGGCTCATGCCCCAGGTGAGGAGCAGGATGAAGCCCACCCGGATGGCCGTGGCCAGCCCGGAATCCACGTCCCGGACGCCCAGTTTGGAAAAAATGGCTGTCAGGGCCGCAAACACGGCCGCCAGCAAGGCATAGACCTGCCACATGACGCTTTCCTCCCCTCTGTTGCCGGTCTCTCCCGCCGGGCCCTGAGGAACAGTCTCTGAGGGCTGTCATGCCGTGGAGACGCTGCCCGGGCCCCCTGCTCCCCTCGTGGGCAGGACGCCCCCCTGACCGGAGGATGCCGGCGGTATCCGCGAGGCAGCGCCGCTCCGGGCCGGTGCGGCGCCCCATACGGCAACCATGCAGGCAGGGACCGGGCTGCCTTTCCGGGGCATGGGCAACAGACACGGCTGCCCCGAACAGGGAGGCAACCGTATCATTTTGTATCAATATATATGGCAAGGCCTGTTGTGCCTGCCACCCCACCCCGCAGGGCACCTTGCCGTGCGGCAGGAGCGCCCTGCCCTAGCCGCCGATGGAGACCATCTTGCTGCTGGCCACAGCGCCCCCCTGCCGGGCCGCCAGCAGATCCGCGCCCACAGGCTTGCTCTTGCAGGCCTGGGCGATGACCCGGGCGATATGCTCATCCGTGACCTTGGGATGACGCAGCAGGGGCCGCAACGGATACTCCCTGTCGGCAAACAGACAGGTGCGCAGATGCCCGTCGCTGGTCATACGCAGGCGGTTGCAGGACAGGCAGAAATGGTTGGTCAGCGGCGTGATGAAGCCCATGCGCCCCTTGCCGCCTTCCAGGGCGAACATGCGGGCCGGGCCGCGCTGGCCCTCGTTGGCATCGCCCAGCGGCACCAGGCGGACGTGCTGCTCCACGGCGGCGCGGATGTCGCTGGCGGGCCAGAAATTCTCGGGGCTCCACAGGGTATCGCTGCCCATGGGCATGAATTCGATGAAGCGCACGTCCACGGGCAGGGTCATGGCCGCATGGACGAAGTCGGCCAGCTGGCCGTCATTGATGCCGCGCAGGCCCACGGCGTTGATCTTGACCCGGATGCCCGCGGCCAGCATGGCGTCCAGGGCCCGCAGCACTTCGGGCAGCATGTCGCGCCCGGTCACACGGGCAAAGGTCTCGCGGTCGAAGCTGTCCAGCGACAGGTTCACGGCGCTGATGCGGATACGCTGCAGCAGGGGGATGTGCTCCTCCAGCAGCGTGCCGTTGGTGGTGATGCGGATGTCCAGGTCGTCGAAGCGCTGCCGCAACCGCAGGAGGAAGTCGTCACAGCCCTTGCGCGCAAAGGGTTCCCCGCCGGTCAGACGCACCTTTCCCACGCCCATGCCGCGCACGATCTGCACCAGACGGATCATCTCCTCATAGCGCAGCACCTTTTCGTGCGGGATGCACTGGTGCCGGGCATTGCTGTGACAATACAGACAGCGCAGGTTGCAGCGGTCCGTCAGTGACAGGCGCAGGTAACGTACCGTGCGGCCGTGGTCGTCGTGCAGGGCATGGATGCTCATCGTCCCTCCGGGGCCTCCTGTTGCCAAGAAGCAAAAATGGTTTTACACATGCAGCCATGAAGACACTCTTACGCAATCAGCGTGTCCGGCGTCTGCCGGCCGTCATCGCCCTGTGTGCCTCTCTGGCCCTGCCGCTGCCCGCGCTGGCCTGGGACGGCTTTGATGCGGATTCCGCCGATCTGGTGGAGATCATCCCCGATGCCCTGCCCAACAAGGGCGACACCGTGGACGTGCGCAACTACAGCAATGACGAGACGACCACCTGCCTGGTGGTCTCCGTCACCCGCAACAGCCGCACCGTGGAGATCGTGGTCCGCACGCCCGACGGCGAAGCGCACACCCTCGTGATGGAAGGCCGCTAGCCGTCGCGGACGGACGCGCCGGAACCCTGGGGCCCCGGCGCGACCGGGTCATGCCTATTCGTCGGCGCCCTGCTCGTAGCCGGGCAGCACCACACTGGCAGCCTCGCTCTTGCCCTGTCCCTTGGGGCAGTTGGACTGCAGATGGCAGATCTCGCAGCCGCCCTTGAAGGGATAATGGGTCACCAGAGCAAAACGGCGGTTCAGGGTGGGGGCATCTTCACGGTATTCCAGGCCCAGGCCGGACAGGGCCTCACGCAGGGCCTCGGTGGGACGCGGTGCGGGCGCACAGCCGGCATCTTCCACCTGGGGCAGCACTTCCTGCACGGCGGCCATGCACATGTACTGGGCCAGGTTGTTGTCCTGCCAGCCGTCCGAAGGGGATTTTTCCCAGGCGGCATCCACCTGCTGCTCCACGCTCTCGGGCAGCCAGACGGCCAGATAGGAGATCTTGGCTGTCTTGATCTCGCAGACCTTGAGTTGCGGCATCCACTCTTCCCACAGCTTGCACAGCCGTTCCAGCGTCGCGCCGCCCAGGCGCGATTCCTGGCTCAGGGTCATGAAGCCTTCCATATCGAAATAGGGACGGATCTCGTGTTCCGTAACGGTAATCTCGCTCACAGTCTCTCCTTGCGGGCATCAGGATGAGCCCTTCTTTACCGTGCTATTGTAACCAAGGAAAGGCGACCGTCAAGCCTGCACATCCTTTCACATGCGCCGGGCCGGCCGGGCTTTACTATTGCGGCCGTCTTCTTTACCATCCCCCATATTTTTTCAAGGAGCCTGCATGAGCAACCAACCCGAGCTTCCCAAGAAGATCCGCTACAAGTACGTCATGGACGACAGCGTGCGCATGAGCACCGCCCACGGCGTCTGGGGCGGCATCAATCCCCAGGGAGAGATCGAACTCAATTTCTATGAGGAAAGCGACTCCCTGCCCCAGTGGTCCGAATGCCTGGTGGCCCCTGACGGTTCGCTGGGCCCCGAGATGATGGACGAGGAGAACCTGGAAGTGCGCGAGGTGGTGCGCCGCATCAATACCCGCGTGCTGCTCAACTACAACACGGCCCGCGCCGTGCTGGAATGGCTGGAAGACCGCGTCGCCGCCCTGGAGATGGACGAAAGCGGCATGGCCGTCTACCCCCGCAACATCACCGGCCCCGAACAGTAGAAGACATGATCGACAACAGCTTCCACATCATCACCTTCGGCTGCCAGATGAACGTGCACGACTCGCAGTGGCTGGCCCGCGCCCTCGAAGCGCGCGGCTTTTGCGAGGCTCCCCTGGAAGAGGCCCGCGTGGTGGTGGTCAATACCTGTTCCGTGCGCGAAAAGCCCGAACAGAAAGTCATGAGCACCTTGGGCCGCATCCGCCAGGTCACCGGCAACTCGCCGCGTGTGCTGGTGGCCGTCACCGGCTGCGTGGCCCAGCAGCTGGGCGAAAAACTCTTTAGCCGCCAGGTGCGTCTGGTGGCGGGCAGCGACGGCATCAGCGGCGCGCCCCAGGCCATCGAACGCCTGCTGGACGAGCCCGCCCTGCGCCTTTCCCTGCTGGACTTCACCAGCCATTATGTGGAGCGCGAACCCGGCGCCGATACGCCGTCCGCGCCCGTGGGCTTCGTGAACATCATGCAGGGCTGCGACAATTTCTGCGCCTACTGTATCGTGCCCTATACCCGCGGCCGCCAGAAGTCCCGTCTGACCCCGGCCATCCTCGACGAATGCCGCCACCTGCTGGACCGCGGCGCGCGCGAGATCACCCTGCTGGGGCAGAACGTCAACGCCTTCGGCCGCGATACGCACGGCGACGGGGTCAGCTTTGCCGCCCTGCTGGAAAAAGTGGCCGCCCTGCCCGGCCTGAAGCGCCTGCGCTACGTGACGCCCCATCCCAAGGATATGGGTCCCGAAGACGTGGCGGCCTTCGCGAACATCCCGCAGCTCTGCCCGCGCCTGCACCTGCCCCTCCAGGCCGGTTCCGACGCCGTGCTCAAGCGCATGGGCCGCAAGTACGACAGCGCCCGCTATCTGGAGCTGGTGGCCAGCCTGCGTGACGCCCGCCCGGACATCGCCCTGTCCACGGACCTCATCGTGGGCTTCCCCGGCGAGACCGAGGAAGACTTCGCCGCCACGCTGGAGCTGATGCGCGCCAGCGACTTCATGTCCAGCTTCTCCTTCTGCTATTCGGACCGTCCCGGCACCCGGGCCAGCCGTTTCCTGGACAAGATCGCCCCCGACGTGCAGCAGGATCGTCTGCTGCGCCTGCAGGCCCTGCAGGAGGAGCTTTCCCAGCGCTGGCTCGACGCCCGCGTGGGCCAGGAGTGCGAAGTGCTGCTGGAGAACGCCAGCCGCCGCGAGGCCACCGACGACGACAGCCTGCAAAGCTGGCAGGGCCGCGACATCTACGGCGCCCTGGTGCATGTGCCCCTGCCCGCCGGCGACCATACCGGCCGCCTGGTCAACGCCCGCATCGTGGAAGCCAAGAAGCACAGCCTGGTGGCCGAAGCCACGGGACAGCCATGGTAGAGATGCACGTGGAGGGCCTGAGCCTCGACCCGCAGACACGAAAACCCATCGTCATCCTGCGGCAGAACGACGGCAAGGGCCTGCTCCCGCTCTGGATCGGCGCCATGGAGGCCATGACCATCTCGCTGGTGCTCAACGGCGAGGAGCTGCCCCGCCCCCTGGCCCACGACCTGCTGCTCATGGTGGCCAAGGCCCTCAACGGCACGCTCACCAGCGTGGACATCGTGGACTACAGGGACGACATCTACTACGCCGTGCTCCTGCTGCGCGGCCCCTCGGGCCTCATCAGCGTGGACTGCCGCCCCTCGGACGGCATCGCCCTGGCCCTGCGCGCCTCGGTGCCCATCCGCGTCAAGACCGAAGTCTTTGAAAAGGCCGCCCGCGAGCAGGAGCCCGGCAGCATCCATCCCGCCACCCGGCACCAGGCCGGTTCCGATGCCGCCACCGACATGGCCCGCACCGCCGACGCCCGCAAGGAGGCCGACACCCTGGCCGCCCTGCTGGCCAAAGGCGCCGTGCCCGAAGATCTGGGCGAGGCCGCCGGGCCGGAACGGCTGCGCGACCTTTTGCGGGCCCTGGAGCCGGCGTCACGCAATAAGATGTGACGCGCCTGCCCCTCCTGAAAGCGCGCAACGCCTGTTCTGCGCAGGTATCCGAGATGGATGCCTGCGCTTTTCTTTTATTCTGCCTCCCGGCAAGGCGATAACTTTAGTTATAGCTCCATAACTAAAGTTATGCCCCGTCTCTCCTCATGGAGGAATTTTAAAAAAAACATGTTTATTTTCACTAGATTATTATTTGGAACGCCTCTTGCTATCCCTCAGGAAACCCCTTTAACACCAACCTTTTTCCAAGGAGAGCCGTATGCGTAAGCTTGTGCTGTGTGGCAAACTGTTCGATGCCGTCGACGGAAGTGTGCGAGAAAATATGGCCATTATCGTGGAACAAGACCGCATCACGGAAATCACACCGAAGGCGGGCCTTGCCATACGTCCCGACGACGAGCTGATCGACCTCTCGCGCCATTTTGTCATGCCAGGTCTGATAGATGCCCACGTGCATCTGGGGATGAGCGGTTTTCCCGCCATCAGGGAACCGGACGAGCCTGCCGAATTCGTTGCGGCCAAAGCCCTCAAGAACGCCAAAGACAACTTGCTTGGCGGATTCACCACAGTCCGCGATGAGGGATATTTCACCATCCAGGGCTGCCAGAGCATCCGCGATGCCATCAATGCCGGATTTGCCACGGGGCCCCGTATTTTCACCAGTGGCATGGTGATCACGCAGACAGCCGGGCACCTGGAGCCACGTTGGACGCAGGAGCGTTTTGGCTTTCAGACCCTCAAGCCGGTTAATGTTGCCAACACCCCCGGCGAAGTCGTGGCGGCCGCCCGACATATGCTGAAGATGGGCGCCGACCAGATTAAGATCATGGTGACAGGCGGTGTTTTGAGCAAGGGAACCAATGTGGGCGAGCAGAATATGAGCGACGAGGAAATTCAAGCCGCCGTCTCCGTGGGCAAGATGCACGACCGTGTCGTCTCCGCCCACGCCCACGGCACGGAAGGGATCAAGGCGGCGGCCAGAGCGGGCGTTACCGTCATCGAACATTGCACGACAGTGGATGATGAAGGGATTGAGCTCATGCTGAAAAACAAGGTCGCCCTGGTACCCACCTTTATCGTCCTCAAGCTGATCGCCGAGAAAGGCGCGGCGGCCGGGGTCTCCATGGACGCCGTCGAAAAATCCGCGGCCCTGGTGCCCATGCACCTGCACAATATCAAAAAGGCCTATGACGCCGGCGTGCGCGTCATTTTTGGCACGGATACGGGAACACCGCTGGGCTACCATGGCAAACAGCACCAGGAATTCGTTCTGATGGAACAGGCCGGGATTGCCAAAACCGATATCTTGCTGGCTGCCACCCGTTATGCCGCCGAGCTGCTCGGCTGGCAGGCGGACATAGGGACCCTGGAACCTGGTAAATACGCCGATATCGTCGCCCTTCCCGGGGATCCGTTTGAAAGCATGGAGGCCATGAAACAGATCAGCTTCGTCATGAAGGGCGGGCAGATTCACCTTCAGCGGGCATAAGGCAGGGAGCATCCTATGCGCATATCAAAAAAAATTTTCTTCGGCTGGTATGTCGTGGCGGGCGGATTCCTTCTGATGGCAATCCTCCATTCCATGATGCAGACCTGTTTCAGCCTTTTCGTTGTGCCCGTCACCACAGATATGGGCATCACGCGCAGCGCCTTCGGCATCTGCAACACCGTCGTCATGGTGGTGACCATGCTTTTGTCCCCTTACATGGGGAAATGGCTGGCCCAAAAGCGCACGACCCTCATTTTCACTACCTGCATCGTAGGCCTGGGCTTGTCCTACGCCAGCTATTCCCTGGCCCATGCGGCCTGGCACCTGTATGTCAGCGCATTTCTGGTGGGCGTGTTCTCGTGCGGCGCCGTGGCCCTGCCCCTTTCCATCATAATCACCAACTGGTTCAAGAAGGCGCGCGGCACGGCCATCAGCATCGCGTTGGCGGGCAGCGGCATAGGAGGAGCCATCATCAGCCCCATCCTGACCATGGTGATCCAGAATATGGGCTGGCGACCGGCTTTCGTCATCTTTGGCATTGTCATGATTGTGGTGGAAGTACCCGTCGCGCTCTTTCTTATGCGTCCCCGTCCCGAGGACATGAACCTGCAACCGTACGGCGCCGATGAAAACGCCCCCCAGGATGTTGAGCATAAGGACGATGACGGCGTGCCGTTGAGCGCGTTAAAAAAATATCCTTTTTTCTGGATCTACTGGGTGGGCATGTTCGTCATGGGGCTGGTCGGCTTCGGCTCCCTGGGACAGCTGGCCGCCTCCCTCACCGATGCCTACGGTCAGGGTTTTTGCGCCATGATCATCTCTTTCTTCCTGCTTCTGCTTACTCCTGCCAAAATATCGCTCGGCTGGGTCTATGACAAAATCGGCCCTAAATTTGGCACCATCTATGTCATGGGCTTTTTCGCCATCGCCCTGGCCATGCTGCTTATTACTAATTCAACAACCCTCATGTGGGTCATGGCCATCTTTTATTCCATCGGCATTTGCAGCGGCACTGTCACGCCGCCTGTCGTCACGGCCGCGACCTTCGGCTCGAAGTATTACGGGGAAATCTACGGCTTCGTGAACTTTGGCGTCATGGCCGGGGGGGCCCTGGGAGCCCCTGTCGTGGCGGCCGTCTATGACCTGGCGGGATCTTACGATGTGGCCTGGGTCGCCTGCTCGATCCTCTGCATCGTTTCCACAGTTCTGCTTGTCATCGCGGATATTCGCTGCCGCCAGGTTTTGGGCAAGGCATAGCTTCCATGGGAAGGGCGCCGCGCTCCCCGGACGGGGCGGCGTCCTTCCCATGCCGGCATGCCACGGCATCCGCGGATAGAATGGGAAGCTCCACCCAAGAGGGGTGCGCCGCATCCACATGGATGGCGTTACGGGCAACGGTCCACTCCACGGCCTGCTCAGGAAAGGCCGCCACATTCAGGTTGCGGCTCCAGCGGGGGTAGGAACTGCTGCCGACCGTTATCCGCAGGCGATGGCCTGCGCGAAAAAGATATTCTGTCGCCGACATCCTGACCGTGTAGTCATAGATATGGCCCGGCTGCAATAAGGAAGGCGCCGAGGCCGACTCACGGAAGCGTGCGCGCTGGATGCCTTCGACGACATTCAGTGACCTGCCGTCGGGAAACACGTCGCATAAGCGCACGACCCAGTCCGTATCCACCGCGGATGACGAGGCGCTGAGGTGGGCGCTTACCGCGCCGGACACCAGCAGATCATGCACCAATGGCCCGGAGGTGAACGTCAAACTTCGCTTATCCACAGGCCCTTGTTCCTGCTGGCCATAGTCCACGAGGCTGTCCGGGCCAAAAGGAAAAAGCAGCAAACCGGAACCGCCACGCGTCGGCGTAGGATTCATGGGATCATAGAGGTACGTTTGCGGTGGGGCAGCCGGTGCCGGGCCTGCCTGGGAAAGCGCTCCGTCATTGAGGGACTCCCCCTTTCGCCGCGCCGACGCGTGAAAATACCACACCTGGGGCTCGGCTTCCGCAGGCGGCCATGACGGTGCCGTGCGCCAGCAGTTCCGCCCCATGGTGAAAACGCTGACGGGCGCATCCTCACGATAAAGCGGCGTGCGCGTATCCTTCAGCCAGTAGTCGGCAAAGGCCAGGCGCATCATGTTGAAGCCGGGTTGATTGAGGCCGGGACCATAGTCCACGCTGCCGATGCGGGTTCCATGGTAGCTGGGAACACTGTGATGCCACGGGCCCAGCAAAAGGCGTTGATTCCGCCTTGCCAAAGGAGCGCCGGCACGCTGGCGAAGCTCCTGGAACGCGTTCAGCGTGCCGTCCAGAAAAATATCATACCACCCTCCTATATGGAGGATGGGAATCTCGATCCGGCTAAAATAGCTGGAAGGACTAAGACGTTTCCAGTACGCGTCGGCAGTGGGGTGGGAAGCCCAGGTGGCGAAAAGGTTGACTCCCGGGGCTATTTGAGCAGGCTTGAAATCAAGAAGCGGAATCACATCGGCAAAGGTCTGCTGGTCCGCCAAATACATTTCCAGCAGGTTTTTCCAGCGCTGGAGCGCGGGCGTGTTCCCCAGCGTTTTTTCCGCCAGATCCCAGCCCAGGATCACCGTTCCCCAGTAGAGGGAAAACCCGAACTCCATGGCTCCGCCACGGTAGTACCACTGCCAGGCGTCGGATCCGGTCAGGGCCGACATGGCGCATACAAGATGGGGAGGCCGCGCGGCCGCCGTATGCAGCAGAATTTGCCCGGAATACGACTTGCCGACCAGACCGATTTTACCGTTGGACCACGGCTGCCGCGCGGCCCATTCCACCATATCCCAGCCATCATTCCCGGGCAGGGCCGCCATATCAAAACTGCCACCCGACTTGAAACGCCCCCGTACGTTCCATATGATGACAACATAGCCGCGCGGCACAAAGAACGTATGCGTACTCATACGGATATCGGTAGAGCAGCGTTTGTCATAAGCGCTTCCTTCCAGTAGTACGGGAAAGCGCCCCGAGGCCTTGGGGCGGTAGATGTCAACGGCCACCGTCGTGCCGTCACGCAAGGTTACGGGCACGTCATATTCCACCACCATGGCATAGCAGGGGCGTGAGGGCTCTCCATCCACCGCGGCGGGGTTGCCTGAAGCCGCAACTGCGATGCCGGGCCATAACAGGCTGAGCAAAAAAAGGACGAGGCTTATTTTCCCAGGAAAACGATGGAGCAAGATATATGTATCCATCATGGGGAATATCCTCCAGAGTATTCTGGAACGTCATTGCACGATGGTATATGGTTATGACAAAGCTACGAGACGTTTTATTTACAAGAAAAATATTGTTTTTAGTCCTTCTTTGCATAATAGCATGCATATTTTTTGCTATATATAAGTATTATGAAGGCACTGATTTTTCAAAAAATCCATACATTTTCTATGAACGCAGCATCACGGCGCGCATCGGCGCCTACGCTCCCTACGCGTTTATGGACAAAGGGGGAACGCTCGACGGGTATGTCATGGATCTAACGTACGCCATCAGCCGTGTCATGGGGGTCCGTGTCGTTTTGCTCTCCCGCAGGCTCGACAGCCCGACCGAGCTGGCGAAAAAGCATGACGCCGATGTTGTGCTGTGTATGGTCAAAACCCCTGTCACCAGTAAAGAATATGATTTCACAGCCCCCTATGCAACGCATACGTTCTCCATCTTCGCCCGTAAAGGGGCCCCGCCCCCAGATATGGACTACATCGCCCAGGGGGAGGCCTGGGTTGTTAACGAAGATGGCGTCTACCATGAATTATACGGGGAACGGCATGACTGCCCCCTCAGCGGAACCGCCGAGGAAGCCTTGCATGATATAGCTCAAGGGCGACGCATGTATACGATCATGGAAACGTATATTGGAAAAAAACTTATAGAGGAACAAGCCCTTGATAATGTCGCCTTTCTGCAGGAAACCAATATCAGCGTTGAATACGCCTACGCCATCAGAAAGGGAAACCCCAACATTTTTGATATTTTTTCCAACGGCCTGAAGTACCTGCACAGCTCCGGGCAATTCAATAAGATTCAACATAAATGGCTGGAAAAACGCTTTCTCCTGACCAAGCGAAATCTTGAACAATTTTTTGTCTACGCCGCCATCGCGCTGACAATTATTCTTCTCTCCGCGGTGGCGATGCTGATCTGGTCCCATGTCCTCAAGGAGCAGGTCCGCCGCCGTACTGCGGAACTGAAGCAGGAGATCAACGAAAGGCGCAAAGCCGAATCCAGGCTGCGTCAAAGCCAAGCGCAACTTGTCCAGGCGGATAAAATGGCCGCCGTCGGCACCCTGGCTTCGGGCATAGCGCATGAAATCAATAACCCAAACGGCCTGCTGTTGCTGAATCTTGTTTTTATCCAGGACATCCTGCGGGATATCCGCCCCTATCTCGATACGCATTTCGAGAAGGAGGGAAACTTCATGATCGCTGGTATGCCGTGGCCCCAATTGCGCGACACGCTGGATTCCATGATGGAGGACTCCATCCAGGCGTCAGGCCATATCCGGGATATTGTCGACGACCTGAAAGAATTTGTCCGCAAAAGCGGCGACAGCCCGTCCGAGCTGTTCCAGCTCAACGATGCCCTGGAGCATTCCCTGCGTTTGGTCCGGAACATGATCAAAAAGAGTACCAGCCGCTTCCAGATGCGAACCGGGCGCGACATGCCGGCCGTCAAGGGGAGCCCGCGCAAAATCGGCCAGGTTCTCATCAATCTTATCATCAACGCCTGCCAGGCCCTGGAACATCCCGCACAAGGGCTGTTGCTGGAAACGGGGACGTCTTCAGATGGGCGCAGCGTTTTTTTCCGTCTTACGGATGAAGGATGCGGCATCTCGGCCGAAGATCTGCCCTGTATCTGTGATCCGTTTTTCACGACAAAGCGTGCCCATGGCGGCACGGGCCTTGGCCTTTCCGTAAGCAGCTCCATTGTTGAAGGATACGGGGGCAGCCTTTCTTTCATTTCCGAACCGGGCCAGGGAACCACGGTCACATTGACCCTGCCCGCCCACCGCCCACAGGATACACGCCATGATTGATAGCCCCTGCGGAATTTTACTGGTTGATGACGAACCAGCCTGGCTCCGTTCTCTGGAAAGACTCCTGCGCCGTTCCTCGCTGGCCGGAACTGTCATCACCTGCTCAGACAGCCGTGAGGCGCTGGGGATCCTTGACAAAGAAAATATCGGCCTGGTCCTGCTGGATCTCACCATGCCCTATGTCAGTGGCGAGCAACTCCTGGGCGACATCCGCGCCGCCCATCCCGACGTGCTGGTCATTATTCTCACCGGCATGAATACGGCGGACAAAGCCATGCAGTGCCTGAAGGCCGGCGCCTTCGACTATTTTGTAAAAACATGGGGCGAGGAACGCCTGCTGACCGGCATTTCCCATGCCATACGCGTTGCCAGCCTTGAAAAAAGTCGCGCGGAAACAAGCCGCAGCATTCTGAGTCAGCGACCGCTCCACCCCGAAGCCTTTCGCGACATCATCACGGCTAATAACGAAATGTTTACTATTTTCAGGTACATGGAGTCTATTTTGCCTTCACGCTATCCCCTGCTCATCACCGGGGAAAGTGGTGTCGGCAAAGAGCTTGTGGCGCGCGCCGCCCATGCTCTGACCAGAGCCCGTGGAAACTTCGTCAGCGTGAACATGGCAAGCCTTGACGGCGCCATGCTGGAAGACACCCTCTTTGGCCATGTCAAAGGGGCCTATACAAATGCCTCGGCAGCGCGCGCGGGACTGGTGGAGCAGGCTCAGGGCGGTACGCTTTTTCTGGACGAGATAGGGGAAATGCCTCCCCACTCCCAGGCCCGCCTGCTCCGTTTTTTACAGGAAGGGGAATATTATCCCATTGGCGCGGACCGGCCCAAAAAAGTGGCCTCGCACATCGTCGTGGCCACCAACAGGGATATCAAGGCGCAGCAGCATGAAGGGAGTTTTCGTAAGGATCTTTACTTCCGCCTCAGCACCCACCATGTCCACATACCGCCCTTGCGCGAACGCCACGAAGACATTCCGCTTCTCATTCACGCATTCATGAACGAAGCCACCAAGGATTTCGGCGGCCCTCCCCCGCGTCTGCCCAAGGATGTTTTGCTCGCCCTTATGAAATATCCCTACCCGGGCAATGTTCGTGAGCTGAAATCCATGATCATCCATGCTGTCAGCCTGGGCAGGGCGGAACTCCAGCTTGCCGACTTTCCCATGCTGACCGGCAAGGATCTCCCCGAACTCACGGACATTTCTCCAGAAAGCTATCTCCTGAAGACATTCCTTGGTATGGATAAATTTCCTCCTTTGCACGCTGTCAGGCAGATCATGACCACCGCGGCCCTGATAAAATGCGACGGCAACCAGACGGCGGCGGCAAAGTTGCTGGGCATTTCGCAACCGGCCATAAGCAAGCGCATCAATTCCTGATATCCCTGCTTAGGCAAGGCCCGTCCGCCATCCTCAAGGCGCGGGGCCCGTTACTCCTTCCGCATCCTGGCGTGAGCCATGGACATGAAGAGCTTGATGCGGTTGAGCTGGTTGGCCTCGCTGCTGCCGGGGTCATAGTCCACGGCCATGAGGTTGGCCGCAGGACGCAGGCGCTTGAGTTCCTTCATGACGCCCTTGCCGGTGATATGGTTGGGCAGGCAGCCGAAGGGTTGCAGGCAAAGCACGTTGGTGGCGCCGTTGTCGATGAGCTCCAGCATCTCGGCGGTCAACAGCCAGCCTTCACCGGCCTGGTTGCCGCGCGAGATGATGCCCTTGACGCTGTGCGACAAGTGCCGGATGCGGGACACGGGCATGAAGATGCTGCCCTCCAGGGCCTTGCGCATGGAGGCGCGCAGCATCTCCACCCGCATGATGAACAGCCAGCTGCCCAGCGCGGGCAGGATGCGTCCGCCCAGCCGCTTCCAGCGGTACATGGGATCCATGAAGCAGTAGAGGAAGAAGTCCATGATGTCGGTGAGCACGGGCTCGCCGCCTTCGTCCATGATGTGCCGGGCCACATGGTTGTTGGCATCGGGGTGGTACTTGAGCAGGATCTCGCCCACGATGCCCACCTTGGGCCGGACCACGCCGTCACGCGGGATCTTCGTGAAGTCTTCCACGATGCGGCGCATGTCCTTGCGGAAGGCGCGGGTATCGCCCTTGCCCGCCACCTCGCGGGCGCGCTGCGTCCAGCGTTCCAGCAGGGCGTCGGTATCGCCCTTGTGCAGCTCGTTGGCCCGGCAGGACATGGAGACACGCTGCAGCATGTCGCCGTACAGGCAACTCAGGATCATGCGGTGCAGCATGCTGCCCGACATCTTGAAGCCCGGCTGCTTGTTGAGAGAACCGCTGCTCAGGGTCAGGATGGGCACCTGCGGGAAGCCCGCTTCCTGCAGGGCCTTGCGCAGAAGGGCCGGATAATTGCTGGCGCGGCAGGGGCCGCAGGTCTGGGCCAGCATCAGGGCCGTACGCTGCGGGTCGCACCGGCCGTTGAACAGGGCGTCCAGCATCTGGCCGATGACCACGATGGCCGGGTAGCAGGCGTCGTTATGGACGTAGTTCAGGCCCAGCTCGATGGCCCGGCGGCTGACCACGGGCAGCACCTGCAAGCGGTAGCCCGCGCTGTTGACCGCCGCCTCCATGATGGAGAAATGCAGCGGCGCCATCTGCGGGGCCACGATGGTGTGGGTCTCGCGCATGTCTTCGGTGAAGTACGGGCTTTCCGGGCGCGGGGACTGCCGGAACTCCGGCGCCCTGCTCTCGCGGCGTTCCCGCACCGCGGCCAGCAGCGAACGGATGCGGATGCGGGCCGCCCCCAGCGACGCGCCTTCGTCGATCTTGATGAGCGTATGCAGCCGCCCGTGATGGGTCAGCAGTTCCGCCACCTGGTCGCTGGTCACGGCATCGAGGCCGCAGCCGAAGGACGTGAGCTGCACCAGCTCCAGCAGAGGACGCTCGCAGACCAGGGCCGCGGCCCGGTACAGGCGGGAGTGGTAGCTCCACTGGTCCACCACGCGCAAAGGATCGCGCAGCACGCCCAGATGGGCCACGCTGTCCTCGCTGAGCACGGCCGCGCCCAGCGACGCGATGTAGTCCGGCAGGCCGTGATGCACGGCAGGGTCCGCATGGTAGGGACGGCCGCACAGCACGATGCCCAGCCCCCGTTCACGTTCCACCTGGGCCAGGATGCGTTCGCCCTCGGCCCGCAGTTCGGCACGATAGGCCTCCTGCTCGGCACGGGCCGCATGGGCCGCCTCCCACAATTCCAGCTTGGGCAGGCCCAGCACTTCGTGCAGGCGGTCCACCAGGGTGTCCAGATGCTCCAGCGAGACGAAGGGCGTGTACAGATGCGCGCCCAGCTCCCGCACCTCGTCGGTGTTCAGGCGGATGACCTCGGGATAGCCGGAGACCACGGGGCAGTTGTAGCCCCGCACCGAGGTATCCTGCCCTTCACGCGGCAGACAGGGGAAGAAGATCTCCCGCACGCCCTGGCGCAGCAGGGCCGTCACATGGCCGTGGGCCAGCTTGGCGGGATAGCAGACCGTCTGGGACGGCATGGACGAAAGCCCCAGATCGTACAGCTCCTTGCCCGATGCCGGGGAAAGCTCCACCCTGTAGCCCAGACGGGTGAAAAAGGTGAACCAGAAGGGATAGTGCTCGTAGATGTTGAGCACACGGGGGATGCCCATGCGGCCGCGGGGGGCCTGCTCCGGCTCCAGCGGCTGGTAGCGGAACAGGCGCCGGGCCTTCCAGGCGTAGATGTTGGGCATGACCGGGACATCGTCCTGCGAATGCCCCATGCCGCCGCGCTCGCAGCGGTTGCCGGACACGAAACGGTGCCCGTTGGAGAAACGGTGCACCTTGAGCAGGCAATGGTTGCCGCAGCCACGGCAGCGCACGGACTTGGTCGTGATCTCCAGCGAGCGCAGCCCGGCGGAACTCAGGGGCGTGCGCTCCTCCTGTCCGGCACAGCGGCGCAGGGCCAGCAGGGCCGCGCCGTACGCGCCCATGAGCCCGGCGATGTCGGGACGGCTGACCTCGCGTTGCAGCAGGTTTTCCATGACGCGCAGCAGGGCGTCGTTCATGAAGGAACCGCCCTGCACCAGCACGCGTTCGCCCAGCTCGTCGGGCGTGCGCAGGCGCAGCACCTTGTACAGGGCATTGCGGATGACGGCATAGCAAAGACCGGCCGCGATGTCGCCGATGGAGGCGCCTTCCTTCTGGGCCTGCTTGACCTTGGAATTCATGAACACCGTGCAGCGCGAGCCCAGATCCACGGGATGGCGGGCAAAGAGCGCGGCCTGCACGAATTCTTCCATGCTCAGGTTCAGGCTTTGGGCAAAGGTCTCCAGAAAGGCCCCGCAACCGGCGGAACAGGCTTCATTGAGGGTCACGCCCGCGATGCAGCCCTGCCGGACCTTGAGGCATTTCATGTCCTGGCCGCCGATGTCGATGACATAGGTGGCGTCAGGCACCAGACGGCAGGCCGCCTTGAGATGGGCCACGGTCTCCACTTCGGAGATGACGGAGCCCAGGGCCGCCCGGGCGTAGTCGGCGCCGTAGCCCGTGGCCGCACTGGCCTGTATCCAGGCACCGGCGGGCAGACGGTCCACCAGATCGGCCGCATAGGGCAGCAGCCCGGCCAGCGGATCGCCCTGGTTGCGCTGGTACCAGGTGTCCAGCACGGCACCGTTGATGTCCACCAGCACGGCCTTGACCGTGGTGGAGCCCAGGTCAACGCCCAGATAGAGCGGACCCGAGGCCTCGGCCAGCCGGCCGCGCGGCGCGGCGTCCTGACGGTGACGGTCGAGGAAATCGTGGTATTCGGCTTCGGAATCGAACAGGGGCGGCAGGCTGGCGCTGGTCTCGCCCTCAAACGTACGGGTGCGGGCGCGTTCGGCCAGTTCGGCCACGCTCACGGGCGCGGAAGCCACGGGCCGCCCCATGCCGGGGATGTCCACCAGGCTCAGGGCCGTACCGCGCGCCACCACGTACTGGGCGTCCGGCACATCCACCACGTCTTCGGGAGCCATGTGCAGGGTCTCCACAAAGCGGGCCTTGAGCTGGGGCAGAAAATGCAGGGGCCCGCCCAAAAAGGCGACCTTGCCGCGGATGGGGTGGCCGCAGGCCAGGCCGCCGATGGTCTGTTCCACCACGGCCTGGAAGATGGAGGCCGCCAGATCCTCGCGGGGCGCGCCTTCGTTGAGCAGGGGCACCACGTCGGTCTTGGCGAAGACGCCGCAGCGGGACGCGATGGGATAGATGGTGGTGTGGCGCGCGGCCAGGGCATCGAGACCGGCCGCATCGGTATCCAGCAGGCTGGCCATCTGGTCGATGAAGGCCCCGGTACCGCCGGCACAGGCCTCGTTCATGCGCAGATTGTCCGAACCGTCGGAAAAATAAAGGATTTTGGCGTCCTCGCCCCCCAGTTCCACAGCCACGTCGGTCTGCGGCGCCAGGACGGCGATGGCCCGCGACGTGGCCAGCACCTCCTGCACGAAGGGCAGCTCCAGGGCCTGCGCCAGCCGCAGGGCCGCGGAACCCGTCATGGCCGGGCGCACCACCAGACCGGGCCGCCGCTCGGCCAGGTCTTCCAGCAACGTGCGCAAGGTCGCGCGCACCGCCGCGCCATGACGTTCATAACGGGCTTCCAGCAGCGTGCCCCGCGCATCCACCAGGGCCAGCTTGACCGTGGTGGAGCCTGCATCGAGCCCGAGATACAAAGCTTCTTCCATTACCTGATTCCCCCGCTTCTGCCGGATAAATCTCGTCTATCGTCTTTCGTCGGATCCGGTCCCGCACCCGGCCCCTGCCGAGCGGGCGCGCCACTTGGCCGCGGCATCGTCCAGCCCGGCAAAGATGAAGTCCTTGACCATCTGGTCAAGGGACGCGCTTTTTTCTGCCAGGTTCGGGAACAGACTGTTGGCAAAGGCCGGATCCAGCATGATGAGCATCATACAGGTCCCCATGGAACTGGCGATGCAGCAGTCCAGCTGGGAGGCCTCCTGCGGGATGCCGGTGATCTCGCTCAGCAGGCCGCGCAACAACCGGGCTTTGGGATGCACCTTTTCCTGCAGGAAAGGATCCACAAAGCCCGCCGGCGAAAAAAACTCCCGTGCCAGCACCCGCACATGCCAGCTGCGCGGCCCGTGCAGATGGGCCAGCAGCTCGTCCAGCGTACGCGACAGCTTTTCGCGCGCCGTGCCCTCCGCCAGGATCTGGCGCAGGCGCTCCAGCGTGAAGAGACGGTCATGGGCCTCGGCCAGCACGGCCGCATACAGCCCTTCGCGGCTGCCGAAATGATAATTGACCGCCGCCATGTTCACATGGGCCCGTTCGCAGACCTGTTTGCTGGTCATGTTGGCATAGCCGCACTCGGCCGCCAGCTGCCCTGCCGATTCCAGTATCCGGGCCCGGGTCAGATCCCCGTCACCGCGCTTGCCGCGCTCGTGCCCCCCGTGGGAAATACTGCCCATTACCGCCTCATAGTGCTAAAGTTCCATTATCCAATCAAGAATATTTCCTGCCATGTTCAAAAAACGTTAACGAATTAAAATTCAAATTTCAATTATTTTTCTTGCCGCCGGGATCTCCATCGCGGCGTGGCAAACGGATAAAAAGAAGGCCCCGCGGCATGGTGCCGCAGGGCCTTTCAGAGCGTCAGCGCTGGATGCGCCGCCGTACGGCTTCGGCATCCAGACCGTGCAGATGGTGCACGCGTATCAGGTAGCACAGGGCCCCGAAGCCCAGGGCCACGATATAGGAGATCCAGAAGCCCGCCGGCCCCATGGCCGGGACGAGCCAGTCCGTACGGGCCAGCGTGAAGCCCAGGGGCAGGCCGATGATCCAGTAGGAGGTGAAGCAGACCAGCGAGATGATGCGGGTATCGTTGTAGGCACGCAGGATGCCGATACTGATGGTCTGCAGGGCGTCCACCAGCTGGTAGCAGGAACCGAGCAGCAGCAGGCTCATGGCCAGGGCCGTCACGGCGGGATCGTCGTTATAGATATGTACGATCTGCTCGCGGAACAGGGCCGTGCAGGCCGCGATGATCAGCGAGGAGACCGCGCCCATGCACAGGGCCGTGCGGGCCGAAAGACGGGCCCGGCCCAGACGCCCGGCCCCCACGCTCTGCCCCACCCGGATGGCCGCCGTGATGTTCAGCGACAGGGGCAGCATGAAGACCATCCCGGCAAAGTTCATGGCGATCTGGTGCCCGGCCACGATGACCTTGCCCAGCGGTGCCAGCAGCAGTGCGGAAAGTGCGAACAGCGAGACCTCGAAGAACACGGCCAGCGCACCGGGCAGGCCGATGCGCAGGATGCGCCAGATCAGGGGAAAGTCGAAACGGCACGGCACCGGCTCGGGCGTATAGGGAGCGGCCAGGGGACTGGCGTCATCACGGGCGCGGGCCTCGCAGCCGCAGGCAGGGGCCGTGCGCGGCAGCAGCAGGGGCAGGAACAGGGGATGCAGATCCCGGTACTGGGCATCCCGGCGCACGTAGTAGATCATGCAGGCGGCCATGAACCAGTAGCACAGGGCGGTGGCCACGCCGCAGCCCACGGCCCCCAGCTGGGGCAGGCCCAGCTTGCCGTAGATGAGCACATAGTTGCAGGGCACGTTGAGCGCCAGCCCCAGGATGCCGATGATCATGGCCGGGCGCGTGCGGGCATAGCCTTCCAGAAAGCTGCGCACATTGACGAACAGCATGAAGCCCGGCAGGCCCCAGAGCATGGCGCGCAAGTAGCCGCCGCCCAGGCGGGAAAGTTCCTCATCCAGCCCGAAGGACTGCAAATGCCAGGAGATGACGTAAAAGGCGGTCATCAGGATGGCGCTGATGACCAGCGTGAGCCAGATGCCCTGTCGCAGCAGGTGCGGGGTGCGCGAACGCTGCCCGCCGCCCACCAGATGGGCGCTCATGGCCGGCAGGGAAAGCAGGCAGCCGATGCCCAGCAGGGAAAGAGGGTTCCAGATGGAACCGGCCACCGCCACGGCAGCCATGTCCGCCGTGCTGGCCTGACCGGTCATGGCCGTGTCTACGAAGTTCATGCCCATCTGTGACATCTGGGCCACAAATACAGGGAGGCCCAGAGCAACAAAGCGCCGGGCCTCGGACAACGAAAAGAACTGGTTCTGCATGGTCTCCCATCCGCAGCCGGAAATATCCGGTTACAAGACAAGCCGTTATGCCGGGCCGGAGGCAGGCGGGGCATCCTGCCGGCACAGCCGTGGCAGGGTACGGTCCGCGCCCCTCCTATACCTGCTCCCCCCTTGAATGACAAGCCCGCGCCATACCGGGAAATACCTTCCCGAAAAGCCGACCGCTTTTTCTTTGCCGGCACGGCCCGCAATGCCCCTGTCCTGCCGTGGCGGCACATGTTCCGTCATGGCAGGCACGTCCGTGAAGATGGGGCCTTCAGCCACGCAAAAAGGGGAGGCCTTGCCATGCCTCCCCTTCCCCGCGTGCGTATCCGGCTAAAACCCATCGCTCCCGCTCAGCGGCGGATGCGCTGGCGCACGGCCTCCGCATCCAGCCGGTGCAAGCGGCCCATGCGCAAACGGTACAGGCTGAAGCTCACCCACAGGGCCAGGCCGTAACCTATCCAGAAGCCGGTGGCGCCCATGGCGGGCACCAGCCAGTCCGTCCGGGCCAGGGTCCAGCCCGTGCCCAGCCCCACGATCCAGTAGGAGAACAGGCAGACGCCCAGGATGTAGCGGGTATCGTTGTAGGCGCGCAGCACACCGATGCTCACCGTCTGCAACGATTCCGGGATCTGGTTGACGGCGGCGAAGACCAGCAGGCCCACGGCCAGCCCCAGCACGGCGGGGTCCGAGTTGTAGATCTGGGCGATCTGCGGCCGCAGGCACAGGGTGCTCGTCATGGTCAGCAGGGCCAGGCCCAGCCCCAGGCACAGGGCCGTGCGGGCCGAAAGGCGGGCCCGTTCCAGACGCCCGGCCCCCAGGTTCTGCCCCACCCGGATGGCCACGGTGATGTTCAGCGACAGGGGCAGCATGTAGACGATGCTGGAAAAGTTCATGGCGATCTGGTGCCCGGCCACCACCACCTTGCCCAGCGGCGCCAGCAGCAGGGCCGTGACCGCGAAGAGCGAGGCCTCGAAACAGGCGGCCAGCGCACCGGGCAAACCAATGCGGAAGATGCGCCAGACCAGCGGCCAGTCCACCCGCCGGGCCTCGCCGCCCTCCCCTGCCGTACGCGGCAGCAGCAGGGGCAAGAACAGCGGCCCCAGCTTGCGGCAGCGTGCCTCGCGCCGGGCATACAGAGCCAGGGTCAGGCCCATGAACCAGTAGCACAGGGCCGTGGCCACGCCGCAGCCCACGGCCCCCAGCTGGGGCAGGCCCAGCTTGCCGTAGATGAGCACATAGTTGCAGGGCACGTTGAGCGCCAGCCCCAGCAGGCCCACGAGCATGGCCGGACGCGTGCGGGCATAGCCTTCCAGAAAGCCGCGTACGTTCACGAACAGCATCATGCCCGGCAGGCCGAAGAGCATGGCCCGCAGATACCCGGCCGCCAGCGGCGCCAGCTCGGCATCCAGACCGAACAGCTCCAGATGGAGGGAAAGGAAGGCGAACACGCCCATCAGCACCAGCGACAGCAGGCTCGAAAGCCAAAGGCCCTGCCGCAGCAGATGCGGGGTGCGCTGCTGCTCGCCGCCGCCCACCAGATGGGCCATCATGGCGGGCAGGGACAAAAGGCAGCCCATGCCCAGCAGGGAAACCGGCACCCAGATGGAGCCCGAGACGGCCACGGCGGCCATGTCCGCCGTACTGGCCTGACCGGTCATGGCCGTGTCCACGAAATTCATGCCCATCTGGGCGATCTGCGTCACCAGCACGGGCAGGCCCAGCGCCAGAAAGCGGCGGGCCTCATTGAGGGAAAAGAATCTGTTCTTGGTCATCATGTTCTGTGATGGAGGCAAAAACAGGGCCGCTCCCTGCGGAACGGCCCTGAAAACCCCGGCGGCATGACCGCACGAGGCCCCGGATACGTACGAACAGGCCTGATGCGGCCTGCTTTACAGGAAGAGCCCCGCCTCGGGCAGGCGCAGGCCCTGCATCTTCGCCGCGGTCTCCACCAGACGGGCGATGGCCTGACGGCCCGTCTCGCCCAGGTCACGGCTGTACTCGGTGACGAAGGTCTTGATGTGGGCCGAGGTCACGCTCTCGGCCAGCTCCTGCGCGTGTTCGCGGATGAATTCCGCCGAGGCGCGCGGGTTGGCATTGGCATAGTCCACGCTGGCCGTGATGGCCGCTTCGATGGCGCGGGCCAGCTCCACGGGCACGTCGCGGCGCACGGCGATGGCGCCCAGCGGCAGGGGCGCATGATAGGTGGCTTCCCACCACTGCCCCAGGTCCAGCAGCTTCACCAGGCCGCGGTCGGCATAGGTGAAACGGCCTTCATGGATGATGACGCCCATGTCCGCTTCGCCGGTGAGCACCGCATCCATGACATCGCTGAAGAGCATCTCTTCGCGCGGGCCCTGGAAGCCGCCGTGCAGGGTCAGCAGCAGGTTGGCCGTGGTCATGAGGCCCGGCACGGCCACGCGGGCCGTTTTCCATTTTTCTTCGGGCAGGTCCTCGCGGGCCACCACCAGCGGGCCGCAGCCCCAGCCCAGGGCGGCGCCCGAGGCCATGATGGCATAATCGTCCATGATGTAGGGCACCACGCCCAGCGAAAGTTTGGTCACCGGCAGCTTCTTCTGCCGGGCAAGGGCATTGAGCTCCTCCACGTCGGCCATGTGCGGCGTGAAGTGCGCCGGGGACGGCACCAGATGGTGCAGCAGGGCATGGAAGATATAGGTATCATTGGGACAGGGCGAAAGGCCCAGCGTCATGTTCTCCGCCACGGGACACCTCTCTTTGTTTGATCCGGCGTAACAGTTTGACAGGCAGCGAGACTGGAACATATACTGCGCTGTTCCGGCCTTCGGCCAATCATCATCTGAGGATAACCATTATGCTGGATGCTTCCTATTACGCAAGCCTCGGGCTTGCCGACGTTCTGGACAAGGTCCTTGCCGGCCAGCGCCTGAGCGCCGAAGACGGCATGGCGCTTTTCGCCTGCCCCGATATCACCGCCGTGGGCGCTCTGGCCCACCACGCGCGTTGCCGCATGCACGGGGACAAGACCTCGTATGTGGTCAACCGCCAAATAAATTATACCAATGTCTGCGTCAACGGCTGCGTGTTCTGCGCGTTCCGCCGCGACCGCGAAGAAGACCAGGGGGCCTTCTGCCTGAGCACCGAGGAAGTGCTGGAGCGTCTGCGCGCCGCTGACGCCACGCCCCTGCATCTGGACGAGCTGCACATCGTGGGCGGCTGCCATCCCACCCGTCCTTTCCAGTGGTTCCTGGACACCCTGCGCGCCGCGCGCGAGCTCAATCCCGACCTGCTCATCAAGGCCTTCACCCCGGTGGAGATCGCCCACTTCGCCAAGATGGAAGGCTGCTCCACCCTCGAAGTGCTGCAGCGCCTCAAGGAAGCCGGCCTGGTCATGATGCCCGGCGGCGGCGCCGAGATCTTCGACGAGGGCCTGCGCGCCCAGATCTGCCCCCACAAGGCCGGTTCCGCCGAGTGGCTGCGCATCTCCGGCGAGGCCCACAGCCTGGGCATCAAGACCAACTGCACCATGCTCTACGGTCATCTGGAGACCTACGCCATGCGCGTGGACCATCTCTGCCGCCTGCGCGAACAGCAGGACAAGAGCGGCGGTTTCACCTGCTTCATCCCCCTGCCCTTCCTGACCGAGAACAGCAAGCTCAAGCTGCCTGAAGAAAAGCTCGGCCCCGTGCGCGGTCTCGACCAGCTGCGCACCGTGGCCGTCTCGCGCCTGATGCTGGACAACATCCCCCACATCAAGGCCTACTGGATCATGATGGGCACCAAGCTGGCCCAGACGGCCCTCTGGTACGGCGCCGACGACCTGGACGGCACCGTGGTGGAAGAGCATATCGGCCACATGGCCGGTGCCGGTTCCGCCCAGGGCCTGACCCTCAAGGAACTGGAATTCATGATCCGTGAAGCGGGCTTCACGCCCGTGCGGCGCAACGCCATCTTCAATACCGTCCAGACCGAGGAGGCCCGCGCATGAGCGACCAGCAGTTCCGTCCGGCGCACAGCGCCTTTGACGAAAGCCCCGAAGTGAAGGAGGCCGCGGCCCTTTCCCTGGCCGGGAAGCGCCTGGACCGCGCCGCCGCCGAAGCCCTGTATTACGGTGCCTCCCTGCACACGCTGGCCCAGCTGGCCCACGCCATGCGCCTGCGCCTGCATCCCGAGCCCATCGTCACCTATGTGGGCGACCGCAACATCAACTACTCCAACGTCTGCGTCTGCGCCTGCCGCTTCTGCGCCTTCTTCCGTGCGCCCGAATCCGGCGAAGGCTACGTCATCACCCGCGAGGAGATGGCCCGGAAGATCGACGAGACCCTGCGCCTGGGCGGCACCCAGATCCTGCTGCAGGGCGGGCACCATCCCGACCTGCCCCTGGAATGGTACGAAGACCTGCTGCGCTGGATGCGTGCCACCTGGCCCAGCCTGCACATCCATGCCTTCTCCCCGCCGGAGATCTTCTTCTGGTCGCAGAAGTTCGGTCTGAGCGTGGACGAGGTCATCTCCCGCCTCAAGGCCGCCGGTCTGGACTCCATCCCCGGCGGCGGCGCCGAGATCCTCCAGAACGATGTCCGCGCCCAGGTCTCGCCCAACAAGTGCAGCGCGGACCAGTGGCTCTACGTCATGGAACGCGCCCACAACCTGGGCATGCGCACCACCGCCACCATGATGTTCGGCCATGAGGAAGAGCCCCGCCACCGTCTGGACCACCTCTTCGCCGTGCGCGAGGTACAGGACAGGACCCACGGCTTCACCGCCTTCATCCCCTGGACCTTCCAGCCCGCCCATACCCGCATCAACGTGACGGCTCCCCTGCCCGCGCCCGCCTATCTGCGCCTGCTGGCCGTGTCGCGCCTGGTGCTGGACAATATCCCCAACATCCAGTCCTCCTGGGTGACCATGGGGCCCGAAGTGGCCCAGCTGGCCCTCTTCTACGGTGCCAACGACTTCGGCTCGCTCATGATCGAGGAGAACGTGGTGGCCGCCGCCGGCGTGTCCTACCACCTCACCCGTCATGAGATCCACAAGATCATCCGTGCCGCCGGCTTCACCCCCGTGCAGCGCACCATGAACTACACCCCTGTGGATCCGCAGCCCGAAGACTAGCTGACCATAAAAAGATGATGCGAGGGGGAGGCCCCCCTTTTGTGAACAAAAGGTGCGGCCTCCTCCTCGCGCTCCCCCTCCACGCCAAAAAACTTTGCCCGAATCTGCCCTTTTCCCGCAGGTTCGGACATCGTGTATTGGTGTGGAAAACGGGAAAAAAGCCCAGCAGGTTCTGCCGGTCCACCAGTGCGGCGGGCGTAGGATATGCCCTCAGGTACCGGGAGATCCCCCCAGACAGGAAGATACGGAAAAGCGGACATGGCCGTGATGGTCATGTCCGCTTTTTTTTGCCGGCAGCATTCCGTCAGCGGAAGCTCTGCCGCGATACGGCGTGTCTTCCGCGCCTGCAACGACGAAGCGCTGCCGGGGCACTGGGAAGGACTCCTTTTCCGGACCGGCTGAAAGGACATGCTGCCGCTTTCAGCCGGAGCCCAGCCTTGCGTGGGCCTTTTGGGGAAAAGTAGACCAAGGAGAGCCATCGGCCCGCAGGGTGCCACCGGATACCGGCCCTCAGGATGTATGCCGCGACGGGGAGGAGGATCCGTCGCTGCGCAGGAGACTCCGGCACCGGCAGCAGGGACAATGGCCCCCTGTCTCACATTGTTTCTTTAGATCTCGCTTTCCGGGATACCGCAGGCCCGGGCCACGCCCGCACCGTAGGCGGGGTCGGCCTTGGCGCAATGACGGATATGGCGCAGCTTGATCTCGCGGGGCGCGTCGCCCAGGGCGCGGGCCGTATTGCCGAACAGCTCTTCCTGCTGTTCCGGGGTCATCACGCGGAACAGCTTGCCGGGCTGCTCGAAGTAGTCGGCATCATCGCAGGGATAGTCCCAGCGGTCCGCATCGCCGCTGATCTTCAGGGGCGGCTCGCTGAAGTCGGGCTGTTCCTGCCAGGCACCCGTGCTGTTGGGCTCATAGCTGGTATAACTGCCGTAGTTGCCGTCCACCCGCATGGCGCCGTCCCGGTGGAAGCTGTGGTAGGGACAGCGGGGACGGTTCACCGGGATCATGTTGTGGTTGACCCCCAGGCGGTAACGCTGGGCATCACCATAGGAGAACAGACGGCCCTGCAGCATCTTGTCGGGCGAGACGCCGATGCCGGGCACCAGATTGGCGGGATTGAAAGCCGCCTGCTCCACCTCGGCAAAGTAGTTCTCGGGATTGCGGTTCAGTTCCAGCACGCCCACTTCGATGAGGGGATAATCCTTGTGGTACCAGACCTTGGTCAGGTCAAAGGGATGATAGGGCAGCTTTTCGGCGTCCTCCTCGGGCATGATCTGGAAATACAGGGTCCAGCGGGGGAAGTCGCCCTTTTCGATATGCTCGTACAGATCGCGCTGGTGGCTGTCCCGGTCACGGCCGATGAGTTCCTGCGCCTCGGCATCGGTGAGGTTCTTGATGCCCTGCTGGGTCTTGAAATGGAACTTGACCCAGAAGCGCTTGTTCTCCGCATTGATGAGGCTGTAGGTGTGGCTGCCGAAACCGTGCATGTGGCGGTACGACGCCGGGATGCCGCGATCGCTCATGACCACGGTGATCTGGTGCAGGGCTTCGGGCAGCAGGGTCCAGAAGTCCCAGTTGTCCGTGGCGCTATGCATGTTGGTGCGCGGGTTGCGCTTGACCACATGGTTCAGGTCGGGGAACTTGAGCGGGTCACGCAGGAAAAAGACCGGCGTGTTGTTGCCCACCATGTCCCAGTTGCCCTGGTCCGTGTAGAATTTGACGGCAAAGCCGCGGATGTCGCGTTCCGCGTCCGCTGCGCCGCGCTCGCCGGCCACAGTGGAGAAACGGACGAAGACTTCGGTCTGCTTGCCGACCTCGGCAAAGAGCGAGGCCTTGGTATACCGGGTGACGTCATGCGTCACCGTGAACGTCCCGTAAGCACCGGAGCCCTTGGCGTGCATGCGCCGCTCCGGGATGACCTCACGGTCAAAATGGGCCAGTTTTTCCTGGAACCAGACATCCTGCATCAGCATGGGGCCGCGCGGACCGGCAGTCAGGGCATGATTGTTATTGGCTACCGGCGCACCGGCACTGGTGGTCAGGCGGTCATTTTTATCAGTCATGTGCTTTCTCCCTGGTTTGCGCACCTGGTTGGTGCAGTGACGGCCTCCCCCCAGGAGGTATCGCAAGGAAAGAAATGCCATGACCGGCAACTTTTATAAATAGGAATTATTACTATTTAGTTATTTTCTCACTTTTTCCGCCGGATCACCCTCGGGCAGCGGCCAGCCGCCCGCATGTCACGCCGCACGCCACGCGGGCCAGCGCCCCGCGCGCAGGACTAGTGCTGCAACACCAGCAGGCCGATGCGGGCCAGACGTCCGTCTTCACTGCCGTGGGCACCGCCGACCCCGATACCGCCCACCACCACATTTTCCAGGATGACGGGGATACCGCCTTCCATAAGGGAGAAATTGGGGTCGAGATAACGGATGTCCGAGGGGATGGAGCCGTCCCGTATGCCACGGGCAATGGCGACCGTCTCGCGCTTCTGGGAGGCCGCCGTGTAGGCTTTTTTGTAACTGGCGTTGAGCGTATGCACACCGGCGTGATGGTCGCGCAGCACCGCCAGTATCTGGCCGGAGCGGTCCACCACGGTCACGGTGACGGCATGCCCGCTCTCGCGGGCCTCATGCATGACCACCTCGACCATGGCCTGGGCCTGTTCACCCGTCAGGACAGGCTCACGCACGATGGCGCCCGCGGTCTCATTTTCCAGTGCTGCAGCCATGACCGGAATCCCCCCAAGCAGCGTACCTGCCAGCAATACGAGAAAAAAACGTTTGAACATGACTCACCTGCTTTTTTCCATCATATACAGGAAGGCCGAGGGACGTCAAAACGCCTGCTCCCGCCCTTTCCTTTTTGGCGGCGGCCTGTTATGCAGCATTCCGGGATGCGTCCGCACAGGTGCCTCCCTTCCCGCTGCCCCCGGACAGCCCACCAAGAAACGGCCGCTCTGCGGCCAGGAGGAATGCCATGTCCAGTGAACCCGGTCTGCCCGTTGACGCCCTGCGCATGGGCCGTATCGGCTACCTCAACGTCCTGCCCATCTACCATCCCCTGGAAGCGGGCATCATCCCCCACGATTTCGAGATCATCTCCGGGCCGCCCGCCGTCCTCAACAACATGATGGCCCGGGGCGAGCTGCACATCTCCTCCAATTCCTGTTTCGAATACGCCATGCGCCCCGAGCGCTACCATTTGGTGGAGGATCTTTCCATCGGCTCCCACGGCAATGTCATGAGCGTGCTGCTCATGTCCCGCCGCCCTGTGGAACAGCTGGGCGGCCAGACCATCCTCATCAGCGGCGAGACCCACACCTCCGTGGCCCTGCTGCGCCTGCTCATGAAGGACCACTACCACTGCGACGTGAACTACGTCACCGGCGCCGTCACGCCCACCCTGGGCACGGACAGGGCCCCCGAAGCCTTCCTGGCCATCGGGGACGAAGCCCTGCGCCTGCGCAACCATCCTGACTATCCCTACCGTCTCGACCTGGCCGATGCCTGGGTGGAATGGACCGGCCTGCCCTTCATCTTCGGGGTCTGGGTGGTCAGCCACGACGCCGTGCAGAAAAAACTTTTCCACAGCGACCCCGGCGCGCTCATGCGTCAGGGCCGTGACTGGGGCCTCTCCCATATGGATGTCATCCTCGACCTCACCGGCCACGGCTGCCCCCTGTCCCGCGAGGAACTGACCGTCTATTACAACGAAGGCCTGACCTTCAGCCTGGGAGAACGCGAACTGCAGGGCCTCAGCCTCTTCTACCGCAAGCTGGCCGACGCCCGCATGATCCCCGGCGTGCCTCCCCTGCGCTTCTTCCACATGTAAGCAAGTTTTTTGGGGGAAGGAGGGACCTTGCCCTGCTGTCGATGCCCGTAGATCCCTTCGTCGCAACGGGCACGGCCTGCGGCCGCCTTCGGTCGCCGGCTTGCGCGCAAAGGTCCCTCCTTCCCCCAAGCCCCCATCCTCCTCCCAACGCGCTTTATCCAACGCGCCGTAAAACCTCTCCCTTCAGGGGGAGGATATAAGGCGCACCTCAACTGAAATTTTTGCCTTTAATTTGGTGTTCGTTGGGCTTCGATATACTGTCGCAGGACAGAGATTGGCGCTCCCCCGCAACTTCCAGAAAAATAACTTGGTGACCAGAGAGAACCGCCCCAGAGTTTCTTCTGGATCGAAGGGTAGCCCCTCTTGCCGGTCCCCCGGCAAAATGGCCAAGACAGGCACGGCTCTCCGACAAAGAGGGCTGCGCCCAAAACAAAAACGCGGAAGGCACTCTGCCCTCCGCGTTTTTGTTTTATCAAAAATTCCTTTGTGGTTTGAAACCTCCCCCTTCAGGGGGAAAAGAGTGGTTGACAAGACGGCGGAGCCGATGAAATCCTTTTCCGTAACCTCTCCCTTTAGGGAGGGGCAATCCGCACGACCCCTATCCGTCGGCTGCGGAGTCAGTCGGCGGACGGGGCGACTGTGGATTGAAACATACCGGACATCCGTTCAAAGGTACGCCGCGCACGCAAGGCACGCCATACGCACCAAAAGCAGGAAGAGGAAGGCACAATGCCTTCCTCTTCCTGTTTTCCCGGTCCACGGGCCGTTGTCCGCTCCCCGCCGTCCGGCGACGGGGACCGGCGGCCCCACCTGAAAAAAGTTTTTTGGAAGGGGGTGCGGGGGAGAACCTTTTGTCCACAAAAGGTTTCCCCCGCATCTCTCCCCTCCTCACATACTATTGCGGCGCAGCGGCGCTGCTGTCCTTGTCGCTCTTGCCGGCGCGCAGGCTGAGATACAGCGGCTGGGCCGTGGCGCGACCTGAGAAAATCTCTTCCGCGGAAGCGGCCAGGGCATGGGGCAGGACTTCGTCCACATGGTCCACGAAGACGATCTCCAGATCTTCCAGCACCTCGGCGGGCACTTCCTTGAGATCCTTTTCGTTGTCATGCGGCATAAGGACCTTCTTGATGCCGCTGCGGCGGGCAGCCAGCAGCTTTTCCCGCAGGCCGCCGATGGGCAGCACGCGGCCGCGCAGGGAGATTTCGCCGGTCATGGCCACATCGTTGCGCACCGGGATGCCCAGCAGGGCCGAGGTGATGGACGTGGCCAGGGTGATGCCGGCCGAGGGGCCGTCCTTGGGCGTGGCGCCGTCGGGCACATGCACATGGATGTCCACCTTGCGGTGGAAACGCGGGTCAAGGCCCAGGATCTCGGCGCGGGAACGCACATAGGTCAGGGCCGCACGGGCGGACTCGGTCATCACGTCGCCCAGCTGGCCGGTGATGACCACCTGCCCGGAACCGGACATGAGGCTGGTCTCCACCATCAGGATCTCGCCGCCGCGCTGGTTGTAGGCCAGACCGGCGCAGACGCCCACCTGGGACTCGCTCTCGCGCTCCTCGTGACGATACTTCTTGACGCCGAGGAAGGAAGCCAGGTTCTGGCGGGAGATGCTCACGCACTTGTCCAGATCGTTGTCCTCCACCAGACGGATGGCGGCTTTGCGGCACAGGGCGGCGATCTCGCGCTCCAGATTGCGCACGCCCGCTTCACGGGTGTAGGAACGGATGATCTCCAGGATGGCGCCGTCGGACAGCGCGATGTTCTCCGGCTTCAGGCCGTGTTCCTTCACCTGGCGCGGCAGCAGGAAGTTGCGGGCGATCTGGCGCTTTTCCGTCTCCAGATAGCTGTTGAGCTCGATGATCTCCATGCGGTCCAGCAGCGGTGCCGGGATGGTATCCAGCGAGTTGGCCGTGGTGATGAAGAACACCTTGGAGAGGTCGTACTCCAGATCCAGATAGTGGTCCATGAAGGTGTTGTTCTGTTCCGGGTCCAGCACTTCCAGCAGGGCCGAGGCCGGGTCGCCCCGGAAGTCCGAGGTCATCTTGTCGATCTCGTCCAGGCAGAACAGGGGGTTGCTGCTCTTTACCCGTTTCAGGGACTGGATGATCTTGCCGGGCAGGGCGCCCACATAGGTACGGCGGTGACCGCGGATCTCGGCCTCGTCACGCACGCCGCCCAGGGAAAGGCGCACGTATTCGCGTCCCGTGGCCCGGGCCACGCTCTTGGCCAGCGAGGTCTTGCCCACGCCTGGCGGGCCCACGAAGCAGAGGATGGGACCGCGCAGGCCGTTGGAGAGCTTCTGCACGGCCAGATATTCCAGGATGCGGTCCTTGGGCTTTTCCAGACCGAAGTGGTCGCCTTCAAGGATGGCACGGGCCTTTTCGATGTCGATATCGATCTCTTTGAGGTCGTTCCAGGGCAGATCCAGCAGCCAGTCCACATAATTGCGCACCACGGTGTATTCCGCGGCCGAGGGCGGCATGCTGCGCAGCTTGCGCAGTTCGGACTGGCAGCGCTCGCGGGCTTCCTGCGGCATGTTGCGGCCTTCGAGCTTCTTTTCCAGCTCGTCCACTTCCGCCTGGGGATCGTCCTCGCGGCCCATCTCCTTGTTGATGGCCTTGAGCTGCTCGCTAAGGTAGTACTCGCGCTGGTTGCGCTCCATCTGCACCTTGACGCGGTTCTTGATGCGCTTTTCCACCGAGGCCAGGGCCACTTCGCCCTGCAAAAGCTCGTACACGCGCTCCAGGCGCTCGGTGACGTCGGCGATCTCCAGCACTTCCTGCTTTTTGCGGTAATCCACCTTGAGGTGGGGCACCACGGCGTCGGCCAGCGGCCCCGCATCGCGCAGGGCCATGATGGACATGAGCGCTTCCTGGGTCAGCTTCTTGTTGTTCTTGGCGTACTCTTCCAGCGCTTCCTGCACGGTACGCACCAGGGCCTCGCGCTCTTCGGGGCGGCTCTCGCTTTCCGGCACGGTGCAGAGCATGGCCATCAGGCAGTTGTCCTCTTCGCGCAGCTCCGTCCAGCGGGCACGGTGCAGGCCTTCGAACAGCACCTTGATGGTGCCGTCGGGCAGGCGCAGCATCTGCAGGACCTTGCAGACGACCCCCACGGGGCTCAGATCATCGGCGCCGGGCTTCTCCACATCGGGCTCGCGCTGGGCCACCAGGAACATCTGCTTGTTGTAGCCGGACTGGGCCAGTTCGATGGCCTTGATGGAGGCTTCGCGCCCCACGAAAAGCGGCATGATGGTACGCGGCAGCATGACCACTTCGCGCAGGGGCATGACCGGCAGCTCGGCAAAAAAGCGCGCTTCGCGCTGGAATTCGGACATAGTGTACCTCGTAAAAGGGCCGCGCGGGCGGCCCGCTCAGCCGTCGGGACGGCCGGGCCGGATGGCCCCGTATATCGTTGAAAGGGGAAGGATCCCTTCTGCCTGCGGCAAAAGCGGATGCTTCCCCCCTTTCAGATCTTGTGACAGCCTGCCCGGGGGCAGGCCCCGGCAAGGTGCGACCGGCAGCAGCAGGCGGGAGCGTCTCCACGCCGTGCGACCATGCCGGAAGCCGGGCTAGTTCAGGCTGGTATCGGCAGCAGCGCCTTCGGCGCTTTCGTCATACAGCAGCACCGGCTCCTTGCCCTTTTCGATGACGGCCCGGTTGATGAGGCATTCCTTGACACCGGGCATGGAGGGCAGGCGGAACATGATGTCCAGCATGGTGCGCTCCATGACGTTGCGCAGGCCGCGCGCGCCGGTCTTGCGCTCGATGGCCCGGGCCGCGATGGCCTTGAGGGCATTGGGCGTGAAGCGCAGCTGCACGTGGTCCAGTTCGAACAGCTTCTGGTACTGGCGCACCAGGGCGTTCTTGGGCTCGGTCAGGATACGCACCAGATCGGCCTCGTCCAGATCGTCCACATGGGTGATGATCGGGATACGGCCCACGAATTCGGGGATCAGACCGAACTTGACCAGGTCCTGGGGCTGGATCTTTTCCAGCAGCTCGCCCAGGGGCATCTCCTTCTTGGAGCAGACCTGAGCGCCGAAGCCCATGGAGCTGCCGCTCATGCGGGAGCCCACGATCTTGTCCAGGCCCACGAAGGCACCGCCCACGATGAACAGGATATTGCTGGTATCCATGCGGATGAATTCCTGCTGGGGATGCTTGCGGCCGCCCTTGGGCGGGATGTTGGCCTCGGTGCCTTCGATGATCTTGAGCAGGGCCTGCTGCACGCCTTCACCGGACACGTCACGGGTGATGGAGGGGCCGTCGCTCTTGCGGGAGATCTTGTCGATCTCGTCGATGTAGATGATGCCCTTGCTGGCGGCTTCGATGTCGTAGTCGGCATTCTGCAGCAGCTGCACCAGGATGTTCTCCACATCCTCGCCCACGTAACCGGCTTCGGTCAGGGTCGTGGCGTCGGCGATGGCAAAGGGCACGCGCAGCACCTTGGCCAGGGTCTTGGCCAGCAGGGTCTTGCCGCTGCCGGAGGGACCCACCAGCAGGATGTTGCTCTTTTCCAGTTCCACGTCATCGCCCAGGGCATCGGCGAAGAAGACGCGCTTGTAGTGGTTGTGCACGGCCACGGAGAGGATCTTCTTGGCCTCGGTCTGGCCGATGACGTATTCATCCAGGCGGGCCTTGATCTCCTGCGGCGAGAGCAGGCGCTCGTCGGCCTCCTCCACCTGCTGCTGGACCTTGTCGCGGGCGATGATGTCGCCGCAGGCGCGCACGCAGTTGTCGCAGATGCAGGCGTTGTCCTGCACGATAAGGTTGTTCACCTCCAGCTCGCTGCGTCCGCAGAAGGAGCAGCGCAGCGGTTCCTGTCCGGAATTCTTGCTGTTGGACATAGACTAGTTTTTCTCCGTCATATCGCTGCGCGATACCAGTACCCGGTCGATGATGCCGAATTCGAGGGCCTGTTCGGGGGTGAGGAAATTGTCGCGTTCCGTGGCCCGGACCACCTCGTCGTAGCTCTTGCCGGTGTTCTCGGCCAGCATGGTGTTCAGGCGTTCCTTGATGCGCAGCATCTCGCGGGCGTGGATGTCCACATCCGTGGCCTGGCCCTGGAAGCCGCCCAGCGGCTGGTGGATCATGATCTGGCTGTTGGGCAGCGCGTAACGCATGCCCTTCTGCCCGGCAGCCAGCAAAAATGCCCCCATGCTGGCGGCCCGGCCCATGCACACCGTGCTGACGGGCGCGGTGATGTAACGCATGGTGTCGTAGATGGCCAGACCGGCGGTCACGGAGCCGCCGGGAGAATTGATGTACAGGTTGATCTCCTTCTCCGGATCCTGGGATTCCAGGAACAGGAGCTGGGCGCAGACAAGGGAGGCCACAGTGTCGTTCACTTCGCTGCTCAGCAGGATGATGCGATCCTTGAGCAGGCGGGAATAAATATCGTAGGCACGTTCGGAACGGCCCGTGGTTTCGATGACCATGGGGACGAGGGACATGAAAACCTCTCTGTGAGTTAAACCGTATAAATTCGACGCCGCCGCGACGGGAGAACCGCCGCGGCGTACGTCAAAAGCGGACGACGAAGCGTCGCCGGAAAGGTGCGGGAAACATCTGCACCATGGTGCAGACATCGCTCGCTTTAGTTGTTTTCTTCAGTCTTTTCAGCAGCCTTGGGCTCCACTTCCTTCACCTGGGCCTTGGCGTAGATGGCGTCCATGGCCTTGTCGGCCAGGATGCGGTCACGCAGGGTGAAGATCATGCCGCTCTTTTCATAGGCTTCGCGAACCTGCTTGAAGTCTTCGCCGCTGCGCATGCACAGCTGGTAGAGCTGGGCATTGACTTCCTGCTCGTTCACGTCCAGGCCTTCCTTCTTGGCGATGGCCAGCAGCAGCACCTGCATGCGGGTGATCTCTTCGGCCTGGGGCTGGACTTCCTTCAGCAGTTCTTCTTCGGTCTTGCCCAGGGAATCCAGGCTCTTGCCCTGGCGTTCCATGCGGGCGCGCATGTCGGCCAGCAGGGTGCGGGCCTGCACGTCCACCATGCTGGGCGGCAGTTCGAATTCCACCATCTTCACCAGCTTGTCCAGCATGGACTTCTGGGCGGAACCCTTGTTCAGGTTGTAGCGGCTGGAGCGGTAGCTTTCGCGGATGCCGGCCTTGAGCTTTTCCACGTTTTCCACGCCCACGGCCTTGGCCAGTTCGTCATCCACGGCGGGCAGCTGACGTTCCTTGATGGCATGCACCTTGACCTTCATGGTCACGGTCTTGCCGGCCAAGTCCTTGGCCAGGAAATCTTCGGGGAAGGTGATGTCGCCTTCGGCTTCGCAACCCAGCTTGATGGTCTTGACCAGGTTTTCGAAATCTTCCAGGGCCTGCTTTTCGCCCAGGGCCAGATCGAAGCCGTCAGCCTTGATGCCTTCCAGGGGCTGGCCGTTTTCGTAGGCGCAGAAGTCGATGTTGGCCACCTGGCCGTCCACGGCCGGGCCGTCGCCGTCCACGGGCACCAGCTTGGCGCGGTCGCGGCGGATGCGTTCCACCACTTCTTCCACTTCAGCGTCGTCCACGATGGTCTTTTCCTGCTCCACTTCCATGCCTTCGTAGGGGGGCAGATCGAAGGTGGGCAGCACTTCGAACTCGATGCTGTAGTTCATGCCCTTGCCGCGTTCCATGACAGGCTCGCCGTCCACCATGTTGATACCGGAGACGGGGGTCACGTCCAGCTTGGACATCACTTCATTGATGTGCACGTTGACGAGGTCCTGACGGGCCTCTTCATAGATGCGGTCGCGGAAACGCTGTTCGATGACGGAAGCGGGCACCTTGCCCTTGCGGAAACCGTCAATCTGCACAGACGTCTTGTACAGGGCGACAGCGCCCATGATGGCGGCTTCCACTTCCTTGGGATCAGTGGTGATGGCAACCTTTTTCTTGACCGGGGACAAATCTTCAACAGTATATTCCACGAGGCGCTCCTTTAACGAAAAGTCTCTTTTTTCCGCCGCGCCCCGGGGATGCCCCGAAGACGACCGCGACCTGGGCCGCACGGCAGTTCTCTGAATGATGATGCGGTGCAGAACACGCATCATCCGGCATGGCGAGCGACTCGCCAGCCACGACAATCGCTTCTCATAGCCCAAAGAAGGGCGGATTTCAAGCGGCTGGGCGCCGGTCTCCCGGCAGCTCTCTGCCGTCAAAGATAAGCACGGAAGCGTGCCGGTCAAGATGAAAAGCCGTCCTTTGGCGAAACGGTGAAGAAGGCAGCAGGAGGCGCTCAGGTACAGGCAAAAAGAGGTGAAGGAACAGGGCCGCGGTCTGATGCGGTATGGCCCGTGATGCCACGGCAAGAAGGGATGGACGGACGATACCCCTCGGCAACTCGCCGCAGGCCGGACGGGGAAGGAACATGCAGCAGCATGGCCAGGAAGGACTGCTGCCTGCGCGCTGCCGTGGAGGAATGGAGCTGCGCTGTCTTCCTCTGCGCCGGACAAGGAAGGCTTCCTGCACAACAGCCCTCAAAACAAAGACGTCCCACAGCCATGCCGGGGACGTCCTTGCAAATTCTGGTGCGAGAGACGGGACTTGAACCCGTATGGATAAACCGCTGGATTCTAAGTCCAGTGCGTCTACCAATTCCGCCACTCTCGCAAAGATAACTTTTATACCACAGACAGCACTTTCCCGCAAGCCTCGGCCAGCCCTCCCCTCAGTACCGGACAGCAGGAAAAAAGGGAAATGGCAACAGTCCTGGAGGGGCCCGATCTTGCCGCCTGGCGAACTGCCGGGAGGCCTCTCTTCCGGGATGCTTTCCTCCCACTGCAATACATGCGGAGAGGATGGGAGGCGTGGAGGAAAGAGAGAGCTTGGGAAATGAGAAAGGGAGAGTCTTCTCCCCGGATCTCCCCTCCCCCGCTAGCGCAGCAGCAGCCGCTTGCCGTCGGAACGCGCCTCCAGCACTTCACCGATCTCCACGGCCATCTCGCCCCTGGCCTCCAGCCAGTCACGCACCGTGGCCAGCTCTTCACCCGGCACGGCCAGCACGATACCGCCCGAGGTCTGGGCATCGAATACGATGCTTTCCACCGCCTCATCCACCGAAGGAGCCACGTCCACGGCAGGAGCGCAGTGGGTGCGGTTGAGATGGCTGCCCGCCGGGATGAGGCCCATGCGGGCATACTCCAGAGCGTGGGGCAGCAGCGGCAGGGCTTCCGTCTGCAATGATACGCAGACGCCCGAGGCCTGCGCCATCTCCAGCAGATGCCCGCCCAGCCCAAAACCGGTGATGTCCGTGGCGGCCGGGATGCGGAAGTGGGCGATGGCCTCCCCGGGGATACGGTTGAGACGTCCGCACCAGCGCTGCAGCAGCGCTTCGCTTTCCTCATGATCGTCCCAGCGCGCTTTGACGCCTGTAGCCAGGATGCCCGTGCCCAGCGGCTTGGTCAGCAGCAGACGCAGGCCCGGCCGCAGCTTGTCATTGGCGGCCACATGATCGGGATCGATGATGCCGGTCACGGCCATGCCGTACTTGAGTTCGTCATCCTGCACCGTATGCCCGCCGGCCAGCACGGCCCCGGCTTCTTCCAGGGCATCCATGCCGCCGCGCAGGATATTGGCCAGGATGTTCTCCGGGTCGTTCTCGGTCAGGCAGGTGGGGAAAAACGCCACGTTCATGGCACACCAGGGCTGCCCGCCCAGTGCGTAGACATCCGACAGGGCATTGCAGGCCGCGATGCGGCCGAACCAGAAGGCATCGTTGACGATGGGCGCCAGGATGTCCACGGTCTGCACGATGGCCTTGCCCGCCGGCATGCGCACGACAACGGCATCCTCGTTGCGGGCACGCCCGGCGATGACGCGCTGCTCCAGATCCGACGATCCACGGGGCGCGAGGCCCCGCAAAAGCTGCTCCAGGGCCCCTGGAGCCATTTTTGCCGCTCAGCCGGCGGCCCGGGCCTTTTCCAGCAACTTCATGATGAACCTCGCTTTGTTGGAAAATGAAAGGATGCCGCACAGGCACAGGCCGTCCATGCCATGAAAGCCCCCCTGCTGGCAAGTCATGACAGAGAAGGGACGACAAAGGTCAGTGGATGGCGGCTTGATCGTATTGAGGGGGCGAGGGGAACTTTTCCTTGCGCCAAAAAGCTTCCCCT
>ERZ857801.771-NODE-771-length-40988-cov-13.530648_pt1 | contig 40988 bp, 33 predicted proteins | sample MGYA00519762_ERZ857801 | MGnify/ENA primary metagenome ERZ857801 (study PRJEB31778, sample SAMEA3449368) | human gut metagenome | biome: human gut; feature: human-associated habitat; material: faeces | place: United Kingdom | collected 2010/2012 ...
GCAAGACCGATCAGACCAATATCTGCTTTTTTCATCTCTGCACCCTCGCGTTTCCCTTGTAAATATCCCAGACCTGCTTTTCATCCGCAGGTTCGGCATAGTCGTTGAGACTCGAAGCCGCCATCACGCCGCTTGCCCAGCCGAATTGCAGGCACTTTTCCGGCTCCCAGCCGTTCAGCACGCCGTACAGAAGCCCACCGGAGAAGCCGTCGCCGCCGCCGATGCGATCCATGACCTGGATCTCACGGGGTTCTTCAACGTACCACTTGCCATCCGCCAGCAGGATCGCGCCCCAGAGGTGCTCGTTGGCGGAGAGGACCTGGCGAAGCGTCGTTGCGAACATCCTCGCGTTCGGATACTGTTCCTGCACCTGCGAGATCATACCCTTGAAGGACTCGATTTTGGAGGACAGATCTTTCCCGCCCGCCTCAGGACCTTGAAAACCGAGGCAGAGCTGGAAGTCCTCCTCGTTGCCGATGAGCACATCGGCAAGAGACGCGATCTCGCGGAACGCGGCGGAGAGCGCCTCCTCGCGCCCCTTCCAGAACGACGCGCGGTGGTTGAGGTCAAACGAAACGAGCGTACCGTACTGTTTTGCGGCTTTTGCCAGCGCAAGGCAGCACTGCGTCGTCTCATGGCTCATGGCGGCAATTAAGCCGGACAGGTGCAGAATGCCGATGCCCTCCTGCCCGAAGATACGGTCAATATCAAAATCCTCGATGCAAAGCGTTCTTCCGACCTCGCCGGCACGGTCATTCCAGACGCGCGGCGCGCGCAGACCGAAGCCGGAGTCCGCGATGTTGAACTGATGGCGATAGCCCCACGGACCGCCCTGCTCCACGTCCAGACCCTCAAAGCGGATGTTTCTGGCGCGGAGCTGCCGCTTGATGAAGTCCGCGACGGGGCTGTCCTTGACAAATTTGGTCAGCACGAGGCACTCCCGCCCAAGGCTCGAGGCAATGTTCAGCACGTTCGACTCTGCGCTCGTCGCCTGCATATAAAACGTATTGCTGTTCTGCACCGCCATCCGATCTTCCGGCGTGATGCGCACGCCTATGCTCGTCGGGCTCGCGATGGCATATTGAAATCTTCGTTCGCTCATTGACCCTGTTCCTTTTTTGTTTATACGAGTCCTTTTGCTCCTCGTTCCAGAATACGCAGCTGTTCGAGCGTCTGATCCGGCGTGACCAATGGCAGCTCGTGGCATATGATCGTCCGGTAGAGCGCATCATAGAACAAGCCGTAATCCCCACGTTCTGAAGGAACCTTTTCCTCATGATAGCAGCCTGCATCGTCATAATAGGTCAGCGTCCCATATTCCTCCGGGGTATCGATACCAAAGCCAGGGGCCCCCATGCAGGCAAACAGCTTCAGATGCTGCTCCTGCTTGTCATCTGTCCTCTTGACAAACATACCGCGTGTCCCATACAGTACAAATTTCGGTCGGCTTTTCACACGAAAATAGCTTGACCTGAGCGATACCTTCCATCCTTCATACATGAGGTCGATATCATAATAATCATTCATTCTGTGCGCCCCAAGCAGTTGCCGCACATCATAATATACTTGTTCAGGACTTCCAAAAAGGGCAAGTGCCTGATCAATCATATGCGCGCCATGCTGGTAAAGAAATGAATCTTCCGGCCGATATGTTTCCGCACACAGCGGGACTTCAGGTCTATAGTAGTCATAATTCATTTCCACCTCTGTCAACCGGCCAAGACAACCTGATGCAAGTACTTTCTTTACCGTCAAATAATCCGAGTCAAATCTCCGGTTTTGATAGCACATCAGCGTTACGTGCTTTTCATCTGCCAGCCGAAACAGCGCTTCCGCCTGCTGTTGACACATCACAAACGGTTTTTCAACCAGACAGTGCTTTTGCTTGCGCAGCACCTCTTCCGCCAGTTCCGCATGCGCAGTCACCGGTGTTGTTATTACAACCAGATCAATTTCTGGATCGTCCAGCACTGTCTGAATCTGATTCGTATAGCACACTTCAGGAAGATGCGCCCAGTCTTTCTTCTGCAGACTTCGTGCATAGATCGTTTTCAGTTTGATTGTTTCTTTTCTGGTCAGCAAAAACGGTATGTGATACCGGTTCGCGCTTTTCCCATTTCCAATTATCCCGACCGTCAGTTTTTTTCTGCCTGCATGCGTTTTCTCCTCTTTTCTGGATGCAAGTCTGTCAGAAATCGATGTAGTCCGGATGATAGCCCACACGCAGACCAATATTGAACATATCCAGCCGCTTCATGTCTTCTTCACAAATTTCAAAATCAAACACGTCATAGTCCTGTTTCATCTTTTCCGGCAGGAAGCCCTTAACCGTTGTCACAACACCATGCTGCAGTGACCAGCGTGTCACCACCTGCGTATTTGTCTTTCCATAGTGTGCAGCGATTTTACTGAGTTCATCAAAATCATCATAGAACTCCTTATCTTCACGCCTCGGATTTTTTTGACGCACATATGGATCATACTGGTATTCCGCTGAGCGCCGGGACGGATCGATACGCACCTTCTGGTTTGCAAGGATGTGATCGTCATCCGTCTGGAACAGCAGACCGTAACGGTTCGTGTCAGTATGGATACGGGGCTTCGTGGGAATGCTCAGCTCACTGTCTTCAAACAACCCGCCGAATGCGATCCCTTTTTCTGCGCAGTAATTTCGAAGTTCAGTTGCCGCATGCAGAGGGTGGAAATGGCTCTGGTTGATTGCTGGAAGCACTGTGCATTTTGGATTATTCAGCAGCTTCTCCATATGGTGAACTTCCAGATTGCATACGCCGATCGCACGCGTCAAGCCCTTCTGATAGAAGGTAATTAAGCCTTCCGCATCACCGTTATCCGTTTTGGAGATTTCCCTGCCTACATATGCGCCGATATAAGAATCCAGTTTTGGCCACATTCTGTTTGGCTGTAGAGGCCAGTGGATAGAGTACAGATCCAGGTAGTCCGTCTCCAGCTCCTGGAGCGTCTCGTCGATGGCCTGATAATACCTTCCATCGCCCATTTCATCGATCCGCATTTTGGATGAAATAAAGAACTCGCTGCGCGCAATACTGCTTTTCCGGATAGCACGTGCAAGTGCATAAAGCCCGCCATGATCTTCACACGTATCGAAGAACCGGTAACCGATCCGGATCGCATCCAGCAGCAGCTCCGTCTGTGTTTTGATGTTGTACGATTTCTTCCCAATGTTCTCAAGACTATAGCCAAAAATCGGCATTTTTACGCCATTGTTCAGCGTTATTGTCGTATTGGGCGTTAATTTTTCCATGCCTGATCCCCCTGTATCAGAAGTTGAAATTCAGCGTATCCCAGTTGTTATCCTGCTCTTTGTTGAGCGCATTGATAGCCCGCATATCTTCCTCTGAAAGCTCAAAATCAAAGATGTCTGCATTGCTCTGCATATGGGCCCGGTTTGCCGTCCGCGGGATTGTGATGACATTGCTCTGCATATCCCATCGCAGTACGACCTGAATCGGGGTTTTTCCGTATTTGTTTCCGATCTCGGTCAGCTCCGGAATCTTCATGACCGCACCGCGCTCGATTGGGGACATTGCCTCAAACGCAATACCATGTGCTTCACAGAAGATTTTCTGATACAGACTTCTGCAAAACGGGTTGTAGGAATCCTGCTGCACATGCGCCATGATCTCACAGTTTTGCTCGATATCCAGATGGTGATAACGCTGAACATTCGAAAGGCCAAGCGCGCGAACCCGTCCCGAATAATACAGTTCTTCCATCACACGCCACGTATCAACGACCTTGCCGGGAATCGGCCAGTGCAGGATCAGCAAATCCACATAGTCTGTGCCGAGCCTGCGGAGGCTTTCCTCAAAGGACTTAATAATTGCCTTTTTCCCCCGCCGCGCCTCGCCATTCCAGATCTTCGTGGAAATAAAAAACTCATCCCGGTCAATCCCGGATTCCCGGATCGCTTGGCCGACGCCGCGCTCCGTGTGATAGATAAAGGCTGTATCCAGCAGCCGGTATCCCACATCGATTGCATTTCGGATAATCGTGACCTGCTCAGCAAGTGTCGGTGCAATTTCCGCTGTTCCAAAACCGAAGCGCGGCATCTTCACACCATTTCGAAGCTGCATTGTGGATTGAAACGTTAATTTTTCCATACGACTTCTCCATTCTGCCGCCGTTTTGCGGCGGATCCTATTTCAGAGTGTACGCAACAAACGCTGCGTGTACGTTATCCGGACTCCAGCTATTGACGTTCATGGTGCCCTGTCCTCCGAACAGTTCTGTCAGCAGCCAATCCCCCTGCCCGTCCGGAGAAACCGCACGCAGCTGTACTGTCAGATTGGCCGGATGTAAACCGCTGGGCGGAACCTGCGCAGCATCATAGGACAGATAGATCACCTTGTCTCCATTCGGAGAAATGTGCGGGAACCAGTTGTTCCTTCCGTTATGAGTCAGGCGCACGAGCGAACCAGACGCCCGCTCAAGTCGGTAGCAGTCCATACTATTGCTCTGAATACCATTAAAGAATAGCGTCCTTCCGTCCGGGGCGTACTCGACACCGTCTGTGTGTCCCGGAAAAGAAAGCAGCAGTTTTTCTTCTCCGCCTTCTGCCGGTATTGTGTATAGATCAAACCGGCCATTTCTGCAGCCACAGAAAGCTAGCTCCTTCCCATCCGGACTCCATCCATGGAGATAGCTCGGCGCAAGCGGCGTTACAAGAAACGGCGGCCTGCTTTTCCGCAACAGATCGATGATGTAGATCCGGGATTGCAAGTCCTCCTTCGTAATGTGTGATACAGCTAACCGCGTTCCATCCGCAGAAAGGACATGATCATTATTGCAGCAGGTACAATAACCGGTATCTATCCGTTCCAGCTTCTTTTCCCGGATCAGATAGCGGAAGATACAGCCTTTAGAATTGAACAGCACTTCGTTTTCTGTGCGAAATTGCGGTGCTTCAATCAAATATGGAAACCGCTCCAATTCCTGTATGTCTCCGGTATCCGTATTGCACAGCATAAGCCGACTTTCCACACCCCGATCCATCATGAGTCGGGTTTCCTCGTTTGGATATTGCGGTACCCGGTCTTCCATTATATGTCCTCCGCTTCTGCCGGATAGCGGATGCCCCACTGCGCCCGCAGCGCGTCGCACAGCTTCATGACATTCAGGGTCTGTACAAGCGGCATGGCTTGCGTCTGGGTAAGACCGCTGTCAAACGCCGCGGCCATTTCCTCAAATTCGTATTCATAACCGTTGACAGACTGCTCAAACAGAAGCTCCTGCTGCAGCCGGTCTTCACTATCGTAAACACGCACAGCCTCAGGATTGTTGATATTCTGCACGGCCATATATCCCTTGTCGCCATGAATGATGCCCTGACGATCAGATCTGGAATACATTCCTGCCGTTAAAACCGCCATCTTCCCATCTGTGTAGCGCAGAGTAATACTTTCCATACCATCCACACCCGTTTCGTGCAGATGAACCTCCGAACTGACCCCCGCGATCTGCTCACCAAAGCACATAAGCGCAAAATTCAGCGGATATATCCCCACATCCAGGAGGGCGCCGCCGCCGAGTTCCGGTCGGGTCAGGCGCGGTTTATCGTCAATCGGATAGCACAGATTTGCCGTCAGCATCCGCGGCGTACCGATCGCGCCGCTTTTAAGCAGCGTTTCGATTGCGCGGCGTGATGGCATAAATCGCGTCCACATTGCCTCGGCGAGAAACAATCCCTTTTCCCGGCTGTACGCGATCACACGAGCCGTCTGTTCCGCATTCAGGCAGAACGCCTTCTCGCAGATCACACCCTTTCCATGTTCCAGACAGCGCATGATCTGCTCATAGTGAAACGCGTGCGGCGTACCGATATACACGACCTCGACTTCAGGATCAGCAAGCAGGGCCTCGTAGCCTTCATACGCCTTTTCAAAGCCCCATCTTTCTGCAAACTGCTGTGCATCCGACAGATTTCTTGCTGCGACCGCCACACGGCAGATCGACTTTACCGACTGCACGGCAGGCGCAACCATTCCGGAGATATTTCCGGCGCCCAAAAAACCTAACTTCATACGTTCTCCTCTCCGGCTGTCCTGGCAGCCTGTAATATTGCGCACAGCGCTTCAACCTGCTCCATATGGAGTGCTCCATCCCCAAAGTTGACAGCCACGCGCAGAGGCCAGTCGTCCATCTCTCGATCCTGCATACGCGCATAAAGGTTCTCTGCCAATGAACGCAGCGCCGGCGGAAGCCAATTTGCGCCGTCCGCATTTGCGAGCAGCTTGCACGCAGCAGCATCCTCGCGCAGATCGCCGATCGTTGTATCCACGGTATAGTGCCGAGGCAGTTGCCCCTCCGGGGCTGCGAAAACAGTTTCCGACAAACGAATATCACGTGAGGAACTCCCAAGTTCGATCTCATATTTACCTTCCGGCACATGGAAATCGTGGAGCTCCGTGTGCCAGCAGGCAAAAGCTCTGCTATTGAGCGTAAACCGGACAGTCTTTTCCTCCCCCGGCTCCAGCATAACCTTTTCAAACCCCTTCAGCTCACGTAGCGGGCGAATTGCTCGCGTATCGTGCGGTCTGATGTAAAGTTGCACGACCTCCGCAGCCGGGATCGCACCTGTGTTTTTGATCTGTGCGCAAACCTGCAGAGTCTGTTTGCCGCGAAGCTTTGTCCGGTCCAGCTTCAGTCCGGAGTAGGCGAACGACGCATAACTCAGGCCATGTCCGAACGGGAACCTCACATTCATCATCTTCTTGTCATAATAGCGGTAGCCGACAAAAATGCCCTCCCTATATTCTGCCTTGTCCGTTCCATCGCCGTAAAATAAATAAGACGGATTATCCTCCAGCTTTTCCGGAAATGATTCAGAAAGTTTTCCGCTTGGGCTGACAGCACCAAACAAAATGTCCGTCTGCGCCTCACCGACGGCCTCGCCGCCGAGATAGCTTTCCAGAATGCCCTTTACCTGCTCGGCCCAGGGCATCTCGACCGGGGCGCCGTTATGCAGTACAACGATCGTATTGGGCTGAACCGCAGCAATTTCTTCAATCAGACGGTTCTGATATGCAGGCATCCGCATATGTGTCCGATCATACCCCTCCGACTCATAGCTTTCCGGCAAACCGGCAAAAATCACCGCCTTATCTGCTCTTTTCGCCGCCGCGACTGCTTCTGCTTCCAAAACGTCATCCTCCCGCCCGAACGCATCACAGTAGCCGGCAGCATACGTTATATCCGCCAATTTTCTCGCGCTTTCCAGAGCATTTGAAACCCGATAAGGATTGACGTGTGAACTGCCGCCGCCCTGATAACGCGGCGTGCGTGCGTATTCCCCGATAAAGGCAATGTGCTCGTTCCTGTGCAGCGGGAGAACCGCGCCCTCGTTCTTGAGCAGCACCATACACGACGCAGCAAGCTTTCTTGCTTTTTCGTGATCCTGTTCCTGATCCCAGACCGTATCCGGCCTTCTCCCGGCCTGCACACGCTCAACCAGCTCCAGCACATGACGAACCGCCGCATCAAGTTCCCGCATCTGCAGCTGCCCTGTTTTTACCGCATGGATGATACGTGCATCATTTGCGCCATTGTTCCCAGGCATCTCCAGGTCCAAGCCGGCAGCCAGATCTGCTGCGCGATCTGTAACCGCCCCCCAGTCACTTATTACGGTGCCGTCAAATCCCCATTGTCCGCGCAGCACCTGTGTTATTCCCCATTTGTTCTGCGCACCGTGAACACCGTTGATCCGGTTATAGGATGCCATGACAGTCCAAGGCTGTTCCTGTACTGCCCGATCAAAGGCCGGAAGGTAAATTTCCCGGAGCGTCCGCTCGTCCACCTCCGAAGATGACGAATGCCGTCTGTTTTCCTGATTATTTGCATAAAAGTGCTTCACGCTCGTCCCAACGCCGCGGCTTTGAACGCCGCGGATATAGGCTGCGGCAAGTTCTCCCGCCGCGTAAGGATCTTCGGAAAGATATTCAAAATTTCTTCCGCACAGCGGCGAGCGCTTGATGTTGACTGCCGGCCCCAGAATCACACCGATGTTCTCCGCCTGGCACTCGTCGCCAATCGTCTCACCGAGTGATTGGAGCAGTGAGCGGTCAAAGCTTGCAGCCAGTGCGCAGCTAGCCGGGAAGCAGATTGCCTGCACACTCTGACCAATATGCTCTGTGTCCATTCCCTCATCCTGCTTCCGGAGCCCGTGCGTTGCATCCGAGACCATGACAGACCGGATACCAAGCCGTTTTATGTCCTGGGTATTCCACCAGTTCTTCCCGGAGCAAAGGGCCGCTTTTTCTTCGAGCGTCATTTGCGAAATAAGTACACTGATTCTGTCCTGCTTCATCATTGTTTTCCTTTCATTGTTCAAAGCTCCAATGATTTTTCCGCATCAAAATCATTTCCATAAAAATGCACATATCCCGACGGAAGTGCGGCTGGTCGTTCAAATGTTGTTGTCATGGTGTAGACACGTCCCTCTTTTGCGGCAGTGTCGATTCCGCACAGCAGCTCAAGTGTATGCAGTCCGAGTTCCTTTGACGCGCGGTTTGCGCGCAGTTTGCGCATGCTCCAGGCCATCTCCGCTACGCCAACACCGCGATTGCCGCCCCAGTCCCACACAGACGGTTCTCCCAGCAGCGGCGATCCGCTAAAGCCATGGGTGTGCGGAAAGCGGATCTTTTCTCCGCCCACGCGCTGCACATAGACCTCAGTATCGAAATTCCCGACATCACCCATCGTCAGGATTCCCTCGGTTCCATAGATCACAAGATCCGGCTTTTGATTTTCGACCGTAAGGCCATCAAAGAGCAGGGTTCCGATCACACCGTTCTCGAACTCCAGCGCGCCTGCCTGCAGATTGCTTCCGATCAGCTTCCACTGCTCACCGTAATTACCCCGAGTCAGATAGCGTACATCATGTACAGGTGCTTCACGCGTGAACCCTGCTACGCGTCTAACCGGCCCTATCAGACTCAGGATCGCCGCTGCGAAGTAAATCCCCACATCATAAGGGAATGATCCGCCCGCTTGACGCAGGAACGGGTACAGCTCGGAATTATTCGGCTGGTTTCGGTTGATGTTGACACAGCAGGAGGTCGGCGCTCCAATCAGGCCGGAATCCAGAATCCTTCGCGCCGTCTGGACACCCGCTCCCAAAATCGTATCTGGTGCAACACCCAGATAGACTCCTTTTTCCTCTGCAAGCCGGCAAAGCTCCTTGCCCTGCTCTACATCAAAGCACAGCGGTTTTTCTGTATAGACGTTTTTCCCCGCCTCAAGCAGCGTTTTAATTACCGCGTAATGCGCACCCGGGCCGGTCAGGTTGACCACAAGTTCAATTTCCTCATCACGGCAGAGTTCTTCCATCGCCATGACCCTAAGTCCGTATTCCTCCGCACGGGTGCGGGCAGCGGTCTCATTCAGATCGCAAACGGCAGCCAGGTCAATGATCTGGAACATGTTTTTCAGGTTTTTGCAGTAAATATTGCTGATATTTCCGCAACCGACAATCGCAGTTCGTACCTTCTTCAGCATCGTATCCCGATATCCTTTCGTTTTATGTTCATCTGGAGCCGCTGCATCCCGCAGCGGCTGCGGTCATTCCGGCCTCTGCCGTCTCAGAAGTCCTGGAAATTCGGATTGAATCCGAATCTCTTATCCATATTAAAGCTGTCGATCCGGTTCATTTCTCCTTCAGTCAGTTCAAAATCGAAGATATCCTTTCCATGCTCCATCTCGCTGCGCAGAATTCCCCGGACCAGCACAGCGGCTCCGTGCTGCAGTGCCCAGCGGCTGATGATCTGTCGTGCATCCTTGTGATATTTTTCTCCGATCGTGAGCAGCGGCGCGGAATGCTGATAAAAATCTGTTTCTTCCCGCGGATTATTGCTGCGATCAAACGGATCCACCGACGATTTTTCCGCATTGCGGCTATGCGTCGAGGCATATGGAAGCTGTTCCGGATGCTCCTTCTCGTAATAGGCTCTCAGCCCGTTCCGGTTCATCTCAATGCCGAGTTGATTTGCCCTGATGTGACGTTCATCGACTTCCCACAGTTCTCCGTTTTTACTGACATCTGTCGCGTAAGTTGCATTTTGTACCTTTACAAGCTCGTTTGCCTCTGAGCCCTGGATGAAAACAATACCATGCTCTTTGCAATACTGCCGCAGCGGGGCGCAGGTATGCAACGGATGGAACTGGTTTTCCACGGTATATGGCATAATTCTGAAGTTGCTGTTTTTCTGGAGCGCCTCAAGGTGTTCCACATCAAAATTGCATACACCAATCGCACGAGTAAACTCCGGGCCGATGTCCTGCATGCTGATACGAAAACCGTTTGCGTCTTTTGGCAGATCCGGATCGCCGTTCCACACAAGATCCATTGTCATGAAATATGGCCAGGACATGGTGAGCAGATCGATCGCACCTCCAAAATCGTAAGCAATTTCATCTGCATAAGCAGAGATATTCGCGTTCGCCCGGCGCGGCACACTGCACGAAACAAAGAATTCGTCCCGGTCGATGCCGCTTCTTTCGATGCTCCTGCGCAGCGGAATCAGGCATCTGTCCATATAGGAAGTACTGAAATAACGATATCCAATATCAATCGCCTGATCAAAGAAATACATCTGCGACTGCAGATTCTCCGCGTGTCGCTCTGTGCTGTAGCCTATGACCGGCATGTGCATACCATTGCGCAGCGTGAGCATCGACTGGAATGATAACTTTTCCATGGCTTGAAGCCCTCCTTTAGAAGTTGAAGTTGTCCATATCCCGGTTGGAGATCGCTTCCACGTTCAGGCTGTCAATCCGGGCCATGTCCTGTACAGACAGTTCAAAATCGAAAATATCCGCGTTCGAGAAGATATGCGCGCGATTTGCCGAGCGCGGGCACGGTGTTACGCCGTGCTGAATATCCCACCGCAGGATGATCTGGCTGACATCTTTGTCGTATTTTTCTGCCAGCTGCAGCAGCACCGGATTTCGACTCAGCCCGTTGCGCTGCAGCGGCGAAAATGCCTCGAAATAGATTCCGTGCTCCTCACAGAAAATGCGGTTATACTCATTCATGCGCAGCGGATTAAACTCATCCTGCTGCACCTGTGGTTTGACATTGCAGGTCATCAGCACTTCGAGCCAGTCACGCCGTTTGCAGTTCGATATACCGATAGCCCGCACATGACCGCTGTAATAGAAATACTCCATAAGCTTCCACGTCTGCTGCAGCATTCCGTGCGGCGGCCAATGGATCATGTAAAGATCGATATAATCTGTTTGCAGGTTCCGGAGCGAATCCTCAAAATTTCGGATAATCTCACGTTCTCCCAGATGGATAGCCAGCGAAGCAAGCTTAGATGTGATAAAAAAATGCTCACGCGGCAGCCCACTTGCCTTAATTGCCTCTGCAACGCCCCGCTCGGTCTGATAAGACCACGCCGTATCGAGCATCCGGTAACCGGCTTCGATACCATTCAGAAATATTTTCGTCTGTTCCTTTACATAGGGGGACGTCTCCGACGTACCGAGTCCCAAAATCGGGATCTGTACACCGTTATTCAGCGTCCGCATCGTATCAATCATTAGCTTACTCATTGCTCCTCCTTGCCAAAACTCCGCAAAGCATCGTTCACGGATTCTTCTGTCCCGGCTTAATGCACAAATTCGTGCCCATAACGCTCTCTGTGTCATGAACCGGCCATCTGTCTAAATTTTTATGATAGGTATCGACGATATATGGATACCCGGCCGCCTCGAGCGCATCGTTCAATGCGTCGCTGTCTTCTCCACACCGGAATGCGATGTGATGGATTCCGGTTCCGTGCTTGTCGTAATATTCCCGGAAGGGGCCCTTGCCGGGTTCCGGCTGGATCAGCTCAATCCGCAAACCGTTCGGCAGATCGACATCCGCCTCCCAAAAGCCGTAATCCTCGGTTGTACCATACTCGTAATCGTCACGGAAATGATCGCGCGGATCCTTGTTTTCACCGGTAATGCCCTTCAAGCGGAGATTCATTGCTGACTGCTCAATTCCCGTCCATTCAGACCATGCCTGCATTGCCTCATGTACATCGTTAACGACCAGCGCAATGTGCAGGATGCCTGCCAGGTCGATATACGGATGGTTTACTTGCTTATTCATCTTTTTTCTTCTCCTCTGTCACATATGGCCGCGAACCGCATCGCGGAGTCCTTCCAGCTCATCCTTTACAGGGAAATATTCCAAACCGATATATCCGTCATAAGTTGTTTCGGCCAGCTTGTCAAAAATATAGTCGTAGTTCAATTCGCCGTCAGAGAGTTCATGGCGTTCCATACTGCCTGCAGTATGAATATGTGCGATCTTATCGATATTTGGCAGTATTCTGTGCAGCACGTCGCCTTCATCGATCTGCATATGATAAATATCGTAGAGTACCTTCAGATGCGGATCCTGAATATCATCTACAAAGCGGAACGCCAAAGCGGAATTGTCCATAAAGGTATTGGGGGCCTCGTATGCAGAGTTGACCGGTTCGAGTACGATGGTAACGTTGTAACGCCGGGCAATTTCGAGTGCAAGCTGCAGCGTTGTTTTCATCCTCTCATACTGCACACTGAACGGTTCCGCAGTCGCGTCGAGCGGCTTGGTGATAATTCGGCTGCACCCAAGCCGTCTGGCCGCCTCACAAGTTTCTTCAAAGCCCTTGAGGTAATCTTCCCGCTCGCTTTGCTTTACAAGGCTGAAAAATTTCGTACAAAACGCGACATAGGTCAGGCCATACTTCTCTTTCAGCGCGGCAAGCCGATCCAGATCCTTGTCCCACCAGGTCCAGAATTCAATATTTCGGAAACCGTTCTGTGCCAGTTTCTCTACTGATTCATAAAAGTCCTTGCCGTTAAAAACGGCATCTACACAAACAGAAAAGTTCATATCAGTTTCCCTCCAATTTCGGTTTTATCCTTTGACAGAGCCGGATGTCAGCCCCTGCACAAGATACTTCTGCGCAAAAAACATAAAGATCAACGCCGGAAGCACTGCCAGCGCAGACGCCGCCATCAGGTATCCCCAGTCAATGATGTCAAGTGTCTGAAATTTTGTCATACCAACCGTCAGCGTCTGTACCATCTCATCCCGCAGCAGCAGCGAGGACATCGTGTACTCATTCCATGCGTTCAGGAAGACCATAATCGAAATCGTTGCGACCCCCGGCTTGACCAGCGGCAGAACGATCCTTGTAAAGACCTGAAAATTGCTGCATCCGTCGATTCGTCCTGCTTCCTCGATCTCCTCCGGAATGGACGCATAAAAGCTTTTCATCATCATCAGATTAAACCCGAGATTGCCGCCGACGTACGCAATAATAATCGAGCTGAGATGGTTGACCATGTTAAGCTTGATGAACATCATAAAAAGCGGGATCGTTACAAGCATGCCCGGAAACATTTGCATGAGCAGCATCATGAGCAGGTTCAGCGAAAAAAACGGCCCCTTGTAACGCGCAAGCGCGTAGCCGCCCATCGTCGAAACAATCGCGCCCAATGCCGTTGCGGCTGCAGAGACAATCAGACTGACAAGCATGTTGTGTCCATAATTCGTTTTCTGCAGAATGTTCGTAAAGTTATCGACTGCCCAATCACCGAACGCAGGTAAAAGAGAGGTTTGGCTTGCAACCTTATCGTGCGCGGTAAACGCCGTACCGAACATGGAGATCAGCGGAAGCATCATAACAAACACGATTGCGATCAGCACAGCATGTATGAACACAGTCCGCACGGTTTCCTTTTTCTGCATAGCATCCATCCTCCCTTCACTGATCCCGGCCGTCCGACATCTTTAGCCGGAGCAGCGTAAAAATCATCATAAAAATCAGCACCACGACTGCAATCGCCGCAGCATAGCCGATTCGGTTTTTCACAAACGCCTCCTCATAGATCTGGACGGCGAGGGTTTGTGTTGCTTCATTCGGGCCGCCGGAGGTCAGCAGCCAAATCGGTTCAAAGTTGTTGAAGTTCCAAATGAACTGCAGCGTCGTTGCCATAACCGTTACAGAGCGGATAGCAGGCAGTGTAATATAACGCAGCTTCTTCCAATAGCCCGCTCCATCAATAGCTGCCGCTTCATATTGATCCTTCGGAACAGCCTGCAGCGCCGCAAGAATTACAATGCACATAAAGGGAACCGTCTTCCAGATCCCGAGCGCGATAACCGTCAGTTTCGCATTCGTCATATTCGCCAAGAATTGAATCGGCTTTTCGATCAGCCCAAGCTTCTGCAGAGTGGTATTGATAAATCCATAACGGTCATTGAGGATCCAGCGGAAATTCGCTGCCGCGACCGTATTGGACACGACCCAAGGCAGCAGAACAAGCGCTCTGTAAAATCCACGACCTTTGATGTCTCGATTGAGCAGCAGCGCGAGCATCAGCCCAATCACATAGGAAACCGCTACAATCCCAATCGCATATTCAAATGTAAACAGCACTGTGGACTGTACGTTTTTGTCCTGAAAAACATCGATAATGTTTTTCAGGCCGACGAATTTCACAAACGATTCCGGTCGATCCATTCTCCGGTTTGTAAATGCGTACCAGATACCTTGAACTATCGGATACATTTTCAGCAAAACAATGGCGAAAAACGCCGGCAGCATCATGACTATGCCGAACCGTTTCTTCCTAAGCCGCTCTTTCATGTTTGCGAACGCTCCTTGCCTTCTGTTTTTCATCGCACAATACGATTGGAATGGACGGGCTTGCGCACCGCCCATTCCATTTCTTACAGTTATCCGCCTACGCCGTAGGATTCCAGAATCTCTTTTGTTTCCGCAATGGAGTCTGCCAGCCCATCGTGATAGTCTTCACCGGTCAGGATGCACATAATTGCCTTGGTGTTGACCTTATTGCCGTCAAAAATACCATACCATGTTTCAAAATGTTCGAACGGATAGATGAACGAAGCACGGACACCGTCATTATCAACTGTTTTATTGTAGAAATCATTCAGCGCCGGATCATCGCCAGTGATGGCTTTGAACTGTGTCGCACGCAGCGGTACGCAGGAGTTTCCTCCCTCTGTGTAAAGAATATCGCCGTTCTCGATCCACCATTTAAGAACAGCCAGCGTTTCTTCCGGATGTTCAGTCGTATTGTAAGCGTAGTAAGCCTGATAGCTCATGGAGTTATGGTGCGTTTCCTCGGTCGCATCCGGGCCAATCATGACAGGAAGTGTACCGATCTTATCACGCTGATCAACCGGGCACCACGCCGGGGATTTCGCCAGCGTTACGGCCAGATCCCCATTGAGAAGCATCTTCTGCGCATCGTCATCGGAATAGCCCGCGCAGCCTTCGGCAATGTAGCCGTTATCCCACCAGCTCTGGAAAATGTCCAGCATATGAGTTGCACGCTCGTCATCAAGATGAATACTGTAATCAAGGCCAATATTATAACCGCCATTACTGAACACCAGATAATTGTTCAGGGAGCAGTGATCGGCGCGGCAGGCAAACGGGATTACGCCGATTGCCTTGATCTTTTCAAAGCATGCCGTCAGCTCGTCGTAATTGGTCGGCAGCTCTGTAATGCCTGCAGCCTCAAAAACCTCCTTGTTGTACTGCAAATTCTTTCCATCAACCGCAAAGGGGATGGCGATCTGCTTGCCGTCCGCATTCTGCTCAAAAGCAATCGCATCTTCGCCAATCTCGTTGTAAAAGTCCGGATTTTCCGTCTTCCACGCTTCAATGATGGGTGACAGATCCAATGTCGCGCCAAGCTCATCATACTGTGACGGTGCTGTAGACGCCTGGCAGGCAATATCAGGGCCTGTACCCGTCTGATATGCCGTCATGAACGTCTCATAATAGTTGCTCCAGGGAATGCACGCTACCTCAACCCGAATATTCTTACCGTCGATATGTGCGTCTGTTGCCTGCTGTGCCAGCTTTTTAAGGACATCTTCATAATTGTCATTGCCCCACTGTGCCTCCCAAATTGTGATGACGATTTCATCGTCAGACGAAGCCTCCGGCGCTGTCTGCTGTTCTGATGCGGTTGTCTCGTTGGTCTGCTTGGCTGGTGCCTTTGCACATCCGGTCAGCCATACAGTCAGCAGCGCAGCAGCCAGCAACCATGCCATCATACGTTTTTTCATGATTCATTCTCCTTATTTTTTTATTTGAACCTCGTCTCCTTTAGCCCAAAACGAAGTACAATACGTCTTGAATTGTTTCAAATTAAATCTCGTTCGTTTCTTTACCTCAATTTTATCTCAATTTGTCTTATACACAATACTCTTTATGTCTCCTTTTGCTCTATTATAAAACGTATTTCTGCATATTCCGTTATTATCGCTATTTTATGAATTTAAAATTTGTGTATTTTATACATCTTCATACTTATTCCAAAAAAATGTTGCATTTTGAAACCGCCCATGATATGTTAGTTGTACGAGGTGAAGAACATTGATTCGTGTACTGTTAATCGCGCCCTATGCAGAGATGCGCGATCTCGCGTCTGAGATCGCCAAAGAATACCCAGACATCCAGCTCAGCTCTTTCGTCGGAAATCTTGACCACGCGCTGGATTTTGCACGTACGTATCCAGGACAATATTTTGATGTTATTTTGTCACGCGGAGGAACCACGCGCATCCTGGCAGAACATACCTGCCTGCCAGTGATTGATATTCCGCTGTCCGTACTGGATGTACTGCGGACAATCAAGATGGCAGAAATGTGTCAGAAGCGCTATGCCGTCGTTGCGCACGAGGCTGTTTGCAGCGTCGTGCGAGCACTTTGCGCAATTTTACGCATGGACATTGAAATTCACGCTGTTCCATCAGAGAACACGCTTTCTTCGATATTCAGCACGCTCAAGCATGAGGGAATTGATGTAATCGTCGGTGACGCCATAGCTGTCGAAGCCGCGCAGCAAAACGGCATGCAAGGTTTTTTAATCACAACCTCCTCCGACGAGATCCGCCGCACCTTTGACAACGTACAGCAGTTCTTTCAAAACGCCGCGCAGATGCAGGCGCTTAACAGCGCCATCCGCGCCTCTGTAGAGGTATCTTCCGACGGTCTTCTGGTTATGGACAGAAATGCACAGATCATCTACTCCAATCCGGCGTTTAACGATTTTGCGTCCACAAATTTGTTTCGTTATCTATCCAGCCTGATACCCGCACTCTCTATACAGAAAAAAACGCATTGCCTGAAATTGATCGACAATACGTTTTTTGATATCAATGCCGCTTCTCACACAGAGGGCTGCACAGAATACTACAGTTTTAAGGTTTTCGTCTCCAGTCGCTCCTCGGGATTGGACGCATCCATCATTGTTGAAAATCCGGACACAGTCGCTAAAAATATCAATTTCTTCTTTACCGGCAGCGATTATCTCGCGCCTGTCAGTCAGATGCTTTCTTTGCTCTGCCGTTCTGCAGCTCCGATTATAATCTATGGTGAACTCGGCACGGAAAAATCCTCGCTTGCACGTATGATTCATCAGGGAAGCAGCTATTCCTCCGACCCGTTCATCCTGATTGAATGCGATCAAATCACGGAAAAGGCTTGGGATTCGATGGTCGGAAACAGCAGCTGCTCTATTTATCGCTCGCACTGCACACTGTTTCTGCAGAACTGTCATGCGTTATCTCTGAGCCTGCAGGGTAAGATCGAATCCTTTTTCGCAGCTTCTGGCGCAAATCGGATCCGTCTCATTTCAAGCTCTACGATCGACCTTTCTGAAATGGCAAGGAACGGCTCATTCTTTTTCCCGCTTCATAACCGTTTGACCGGAATGATCATCAATATGCCGTCCCTGAAAGAACGACGCAGCGATATCCCGACGCTCGCTTCATTCTGTATCGCCCATTACAGTACGCTTCTGAAAAAAGACATCATTGGTTTCGACCCGGACGCCATCGAGCTGCTGCAAGCATTTGACTGGCCATTGAATATCGGTCAGTTTCAAAACGTGATCCAGCAGATGATTGAGCGCTATCCGGGCCCATACCTCACCAAAAAGAATGTTGCCGCCATTCTTGCAGCTATCCCGCATTGCAGCCAGAGCGCTGCTCCATTCCAGTTAGATAAGACTAGTTCGCTTGAGGATTATGAGCGCCGAATCATTGACGCAGTCCTGCACGATGAGAATATGAACCAGGCTTCCGCCGCAAAGCGCCTCGGCATCTCCAGGAGCACATTATGGCGCAAACTCCGTTCATCATTGAGTTCGTCCAGCAACTGACACATGAAACATTACCGTATCTTCCGGCAATAGGACTGTGCGAATGGAATTTGGCGTTTTCGGTGTGCTGATGACCAGTTTTCCGTTCTGCCGCGCAACGCTTTTGTTGATCGAGGGTACGGTTTCGAATATCTAAGTCTTCCCACCGCAATGCCAGCAATTCCCCGCGCCGTAAACCTGTGGTCAGTTCCAGATACATCGGCGCGAGAATCCCATGCTCCTTCGCTGCGCTCAGATACGGCCCGATCAACGCTTCAGGCAGAATTTTCATCTCCTTGCGAGTGTTTTTCGGAATTTTGCATTTCTTTGCTGGATTCGCAAGGATCAATTTTTCCTCCACCGCATACTCCAACGCCTTATTCAGCACCACATGAACACATTGTACCATGCAGGGACTCAGACCGTGTTCTTTCAGCTCCGGCTGTTTTTTCTTCTGCACACGGCCGCTTTTGAGCAACTCATTGTAAAACTGTTGGATTTGCAGCATCGTCAACTTTTCCAGCTTCACACTGCCAAGCTTCGGAATGATGTGATGGTCGATGGCATTGTGATATAATTCTTTGGTCGAGTATCGAACCTGCGGCTCAACGTAAACGGAGTACCAGAGCTTCAACCATTGTTCGAGTGTATAGCTCCCTGCTTTCACCGGATCGAGTTTTTTGCTGTCCTCGATGGCGTTACGCAGCTTGTCCTTGACCTCTGCCCGTGTTCTGCCAAGCACATTTTTCGTGATCACCTTCCCGTTTGCATTGTATCCAGCGGTGTACCGGCCTTCCCACCGGCCATCTTTGCGCTTGCGAATATTCCCTTCGCCGTTGGCTCGTCGTTTCGGCATCGTGTTTACCTCCTTCGTTTTCGGTTAGCAAACACGATTACCACAAGCACAGCCGAATATCCTGATACTGGTCATGAAGTACCACGAGTCGAACTGCAAGGATAAGAGCATCTTGGGAACCATCGACCGGGCGATTGACTCCAGCATCCAGCTGCGCAGCAAAAAGGATCTGATCCACGGCTTTATCAACACCGTCAACGCCGCAACGGATGTGGACCGCGACTGGCAGATCTATGTGCAGCAGCAAAAGCAGGCAGAGCTGGAACAAATTATCGTAGAAGAAAAGCTGAAGCCCACCGAAGCGCAGCGCTTTGTTGCAAATACCTTCCGCGACGGTGCACTCAAAACGACCGGCACAGATATTGACCAGATTCTCCCGCCCGTCTCCCGCTTTGGCGGCGACAATCGCACGGAAAAGAAGAAAACGATCATCCAGCGGCTTGCGCAGTTTTTTGAAAAATATTTCGGGATATAGCGGCGGTGCGTAGTTACGTTCTTATGAGCAAACGCTCCATGCTCAGTCCCTCAGACAGCCAATCGGGATAATTTTTACGCCGTCCGGCCGCGTGTATGCAAGTTCGCCGCCGGTAATGACCATCAACAAATCTGGTTCCCGAAGATTTGTTTTGCCGGAAGCATTTGCAGTACGCACAAGCTGCTTGATTTGAAGAAGGTGCTGCGCTCCTTCTTCAATTTCGCAGCTGCCGAGCTTGAACTCGATCAGCGCATACCGGCCATCAGACAGGTGGAGCACACAGTCCGCTTCCAGATCGGAACGGTCGTGATAGTAAGAAACCTTACCGCCAAGGGCGGACGAATAAACCTTCAAATCCCGAATGCAGAGACACTCAAAAATGAAACCGAACGTTTTCAGGTCCTGCTCCAGATACTCCGGCGTAAGACCCATTGCTGCAACCGCAATGGACGGGTCGGTAAACTCCCGCTTTTTCCCGGAGCGGATCGTCGTTGCCGAGCGAATCGCTGGACACCACGCTTCAACGTCCTCAATAACAAACAGCTTTTCCAGTGCGTTTAAATAGGAATCCAAGGTGGGCATGGTCATGCTGTCCGCGTTTGCGGTGACATCTTTCAGAATATTGGATTTTTTCGCAAGTGTTGAAATGTTCCTGGCATACGAACGCAGGATCAATCCTGTCCACGTCGGATTGCGCTGGACACCATCAACGGTAGAAATATCAGACTCGCAGATATTACTGATATAATCGCGTGCAGTCAGAAGCTGCGCTTCCGGATTCTTCCGCCGCAGCGTAGCCGGCCATCCGCCTCGGCAGGCGGCAAAAATAAGCTGCTCAATCGAAAGCTGGCTGGAAACGCCGTCAATATCGAGCGAAGCGTCCTGAAACAAAGCCCGCAGTGAGATATGCCCGTTGGATTCCCCGGATTCATACAAACTCATGGGATACATTTTCATTCTGGCAATCCGACCGGTTCCGGTGTGCATGATGTTCTTATCATCGACAGAGGTTGAACCTGTCAGGATAAAAAGGCCGTCTTCCTGACGCTGGTCAACAGCCGTTCGGACGGCATCCCAGAGCACCGGCGCAATTTGCCACTCGTCGATCAGCCGGGGATTTTCACCTTTCAGCAAAAGTGATGGTTTAGCTGCGGCCGTAGCCAGATAACCGTCCTTTTTATCAGGATCCTGCATTTTTAGAATGCTTTTTGCTTTTTGTTCACCGGTCGTGGTTTTTCCGCACCACTTCGGACCGACGATCAGCGTCGCGCCGCTGGCTTCCAAACGAAGTTCCAGCTCGCGGTCAACAATACGGGGCAAATACTCCGGCATAAGAACACTCCCTCACAAGCTGTTTTTCAAAGTATAGAGTACCGCGAAGACATTGTCAATATGAATTTTGTATTTTTGATGATTTTTGTTTTGCATTTTTGGTATAATACGCTTTGCACTTTTGAAGTTTCAAAACGAAGGCTGCTGTGTTACGCGTGGGGCGCTTTCTGCTCTTTCACGACTTGACTATCAACAACGATCGAGTTATAATCCACGTCCACTCCGACAGAACCTCTCCAAATCCACCCAACTCCCCTGACCCAGATTGTGACCCAGGTGTGCGCGAACGCGTGTGGACGCAATGGATAAAACCTTGCAAAATCCCGCACTTTTCGCTGACGGAACGGACGGATTAGACGTAAAAACACTCAATATCACGAACCGATCGCAGCTGGCAGTCATGAGGTCAGCGGTTCGATCCCGCTTATCTCCACCAACTTCTTTATAAGAAGCAGCGAAAAACTCGTTTCCTTGTGAAACGGGTTTTTTCGTTTTATGCGGCAATTTCAGCAATGTCCAACCCCAAGCTGAATTGCTTAAAGTCGATGTTGAAGTCAATATGCACCCGATAGCCGCGATATACGTCTACCCTGCGGATCAGGCAGCTCACGATCATTTTCTTCGATTCTATGCTGGCGCTGTCATACATTTCGGCCCAAGAGATCATGTCGTCGTATTGACTGTTCAGCGATTGAAGCGTTGCTTCTCCCGCATCATAATCAACCTGTGCCTGTTCAAGCGCCGCTTGCAGTTCCTTGCACTTTCTTTCAGCATCAAGGATCAGCGAAGCAAGCAGCTCCTTTGAAAAGCTGCTTTCCCCCTTGATGGCTTTCACGACTTCCGATTTCAAGGCTTCCAGCTCTGCGGCGGCTTTCGTATAGTCAGCTTTTACGCTGCGAAGCAGCGCCTTCCGTTCCTCCATCTTTTCGCGGTAACGAACGCCTACCACTTCGCTTTTGGGAACAGCCTTCATGCGTTCAAAAATCTGCCGCACCACTTTATCAATGATGTCGTTCAGAATATGCGCCGTGTAGCCGGTCTGCCCGTCACACTCGGTCTGCTTGCGGGTTTTGCCATAGCAGATATACCGCACACGCTTTACAACGCGGGTGGGGTCATCTTTGCACGGGTAAGCCTTTCCGTTCGTCGTGAGCGAGAGCCGGGAACCGCAATGCCCGCAGAACACATTTCCGGCCAGCAGATACTGCCCCCGTGTGTTCAGCGGCACATGATTTTCCTGCTCGATTGCATTGGCGCGAGCCGTGCGGATGCGCTGTGCTGCATCAAACAGCTCCGGTTCTATGATCTGCAAGTGCGGCAAAATTTCGGAGCGGCTTTCGCCGCTGCGAAGCACGCCGGTATAGGTCAGGTTGCAAAGGATGCCCCGGACCGTGGCGTGATGCCACATCTTACCCGTCCTCGCCCGATAGCCGAGACTATTCAGGTAAGTAGCGATCCGCTGCGCGCCGAAACCCTCCTGCACATACTTATCATAAATGATCCGTACCACAGCAGCTTCGGCCTCGTTGACGGCCAGTTCCAAAACCTCATGCTTGCGTTTGTTGACGCGCCCACTCTTTACAAGGTCGTACCCATAAGGAGCGAAGCCGCCCTTGAAGCCGCCATCTTCGACGAGCTGGCCGAGAGCGGTTTTTGTGCGGATCGAAGTTTTTTCACTTTCGCCGTCGGCCTGCCAGAAGCGGATGTAGTTGGTGAGCTTGTCCGTGTGATTATCAAAACGCTGCTCACCCTCCTGCGTACTCCAGACCCGGATGCCGTTCTTAACAAACCATTCCACCACAAAGGGCGTTTCATCTGCGATGCGCCCGATGCGGTCGAACATGAACACAAGCAGAATATCGAATTTTCCCTGTTTGGCGCGTTCCTTGATGATTTGCAGCTTGTCCCGGTTTTCGGCCCTGACCTTATGCCCGGATACGCCATCCTCCTGTTCTTCGTGAACAATGGTCCAGCCCATTTTTTCACAGAAGCGATGACACTCTCTGCGCTGCATGGGAATGTCGGCTTGGCTCTTGTCGTTGTAGTCTACCTGCTTGTCGGTGGACACACGGTACAGGCAATCGACCCGAATCATTTCCATAAAATCCATAAAAGTATTTTCCATTGTATCGATCCATCCTTTCTCAATTCATAAAAATTGAGAGCGTGAATCCATGCGTCAATATGAAGCTTTCAAGGTTCATTGGTTTTCCCTCCATTATCATATCTCCGCGCAATGGGTATTGCAAGGATGCCAAGGGATTGGAGTTTCGGCGTGTTCGCCGCGAATGAGGACAGAAGTATCTGTTTTACATGATTGGCTGCCGCCGCATTATGGCTTTCCACAAAGGTTGCCGTGATCTCAAATCCATCAACCGAAAAAGCAGTCGCAGACTTTGGCATAAATGACCTCCCATCTGAAAGCATCCGCAGAAACCAGCTATCCGCGGCGGGGCATTTTCTTGCTGCGGCTTTTGCGCCGCTTTTTGCCGCGCCGAGCTGATTTGCTGCGTCTTTTTTCCTCGCGCGCAATGTTGCGCAAGGCGAGGAAAGCCGTCATGTCCAAACAGCCGGAGCTGTTATACATATCTCTCGATGCCATGTCCTTTCCTCTTTTGTATCATTGCGTAGGCGGCGAAGCGCCGCCTACGCGGTGTCTTATCATGTGTTCTCATTCAGACTGCCTTACGTTTTTGGCACTCGCATCATGCCTGCAATTTACTTATGCAGCCTTTCACCGGTTTGCCTGCGACGGTCGTTAGCACGCTCGGACGGACGGTGGGGAGTATCTGCCCCTGCCAAGCCCATACAGCCCGGCGACGAAGCCGGGCTGTTCGGCAAAAGCCGGTGGGCGATGGCAGAAGTGGTGTTGTCTGATAGAGTATTCTGTTTTCAAGCTGCACACGCGCCGCCGGGCTTAAACTGTTACCGGTTCTGACGCAGGAGCGCACCTTGAAAAGATGCCCTCACAATATAGGCGTCGGGAACGTGTTTTTTACGCCCGCTTCGTTAAAAAACTTTTCAATTTTTTAAGGCGTTTGCTGACGCTCTGTTGCCCAATGCCATACTGCGAAGCCAGCTCCTTTTGTGTCGCGTCTTCAAACACATAGCGCGTAAGCAGCTCCAGATCATCTTCGGTGAGATGCTTCAGTCGCTCAGCCAGCACAGGATCGTCGATCTGTTCGATCCAGTCGTATCTTCCCCGAAGCATCTGCGACATGTCATCGGTTTCAGCCATGGATGCGCAGCGGCGGAGCAGTGTGTGCAGACCTTACTATCTTCCACATAGGTATCTTCGGGAAATGCTGTTGTCCAATGTTCGTAGACTCTTTGATGACAAAAGTTTGCCCAATCGAATTGGCGTATTGCTTCAATCGCCTCGGCGCTCATGCCTTCGGCCTGATACCACGCGGAAAGTCGTTCCCATTCCACGTCAAATTTCTGTTTTTCACGAGCATAATGAAAGCCCATGTCTTGTCCTCCGTTCTTTGAATTTTGGAAAAACCAAAACTCAAACCGGAGGACCGCGGCAGCGCGGGGCGTTCCCAAAAGAGCGCAAAAAAGCGCTCGGAACCCTATGGTTCCGAGCACACGGACACAGTATGTACGTTACGGCCGCAGATGGGGCGCAGCGCGGTCGCGGCAGCGCATAGCTGTCACGCCGATCAATGGAAAAAGAAAATCGCCGCTCTCCGCATGACCGCTTTATGGTCGGGAGAGCGGCGGTTCGCATACGCCGCTGCATCTGCAATCACCCATTTGACCATATTACCGGAATCTCGTTCCAGTAAATACATGGTAACAGGCGACTGCCCTCGACTGCGCCCTCGACCGCAGCCTGCAATTTACCCTACATTTTACCCTCGGCTATGCCCTCTGCCGCACCCTCGGCTGCACCCTCATGCGCACCCTCGGCTGCACCCTCGCGGACACCCTCGACTGCGCCCTCGCGCTCAGAAGCCAAGCTGTGTGCGGATCTGAATGATCTGGTCCCCATCCAGATATTTCTTTACTGCTTCATAATAGCGGCGCGCCAGAACACGCCCGCCCTGATACCATGCAGCCAGAACAGCCAACATACTCAATTCGCTGTCGCCGGGCGCGAGTTGCATGGCGTTCTTGATCTCACGCAGCGCGTCCGTGTAGTTTTTTCGCTCCAGCTTGTATCGGGCATATCCCTTTGTGATCGTCAGATACAGTGTTTGATAGTACATATCCAACTGCATGTGCCAGATTTCATGTTCGATTCTCGGCAAAAGATGCCCTTTATACAATTCGACCGCTTTGTGGTACAGCGCACAGCGCATATCGGGGTCGGAGGTACGCTCCAACTGCCGACAGTTACCCTCAAAGCGGTCGAAATCCGTATGAATATGGTATGCAGGGTTGATAACAAAGGTGCCGCTCTTGCCGACGATGAGCTTATCTAACCCGATGATCGCCAACGGACGGCGAATCCGATAAACAATGTTGCTCAGGACCTTATATGGAGCGTCTGAATCCCCAAAGTGGTGAATGATGCGGGATAACTCGTCAACGCTCGCCGTGTGCCTGCGGTTAAGGATCAGGTATGCCAACAGAAGAAAGCCCTGATCTGTTTTGATGTCATCGCCCACCAGCTTCCCGTTCGGTCCGATGATCTCCAAACCGCCAAAGCAGTTGATATAAACATTGTCCGGGTCATGTCTGGATGCGCGGGACGCCGCGACAAGGGATTGCTGTAATTTGATCTCGTTCAGTTCCAGCACAGCGGCATAGGACGCAAGCAAAAGAAATGCCGGATCGTCGGTGTAGAGCGTCGGGTCGTCTACAACAAGAAATCCCTGATTGATGCGCTTGGAGAAGGGCGCGGCTAAGATACCGCCAACTCCATAGCTGCGAAAGAAGTCTGCTTCGTCGGGATACTGATTCTCCAAATCGCGCATATTGGTCGTGACAATGGGTTTGTTTTCACTGAGTGCCTTCCTCCAGCGCGGGAACATCTCCATTGCCAGAAATTGCAGCATATCCATTTGATGCTCCACACCATCCGCACACCATTCGTGCGTGATGATGCCGACGCTAAGTTCCCAATCCGCTTCTACGATGGACGCTCGTTTGGCACCATAGAACTCCGCCGCTGCCCGCAGTATGCCGTCTACGATGCCATCAGAATCCTCCTCGCTGCGAAGCTGCTGTTCCAGACGGCGCAAGGCATTGCAAAAAGCAATACAGTTCTTTGCGATTGCCTTGTTTAAGGGACTATTGGCACTCATACGCAAAACTCCTTTCCGCTCTAAAAATGTCTTATAAATGCGCAAAAGCCGCCCAATTTCACAATCGGACAGCTCTGCACGAACCGCGCAGACAAGCTGTGCGGATATGTACTATAACATTGTTTTGATAAGCCCGGAAAGCAGCTGACGCTGCGTATCGCTGAGCAGCGTCCAGTCTTTGATGAGCTCCTGCTGTTCCTCAGATACGGCATAATCACCATAGTCACCGCTTCCTCTAAAGAATTGCGACATCGTTATGCCAAAAGCGCCGCACAGCCGTTTTAGCGTTGGGATGGACGGCTCATTGTTGCGTTTGAAGATGTTGGAGATTGTTGTCTGCGATAGACCGGATTCTTTTGCGAGCCGGTAAATCGTCCAGTTTCGTTCCTGCATCAACTGCTGGATTCGCTCTCTTGCATCCAAAATGTTCACCACCTGCTTCATAAATATTTTACACCTCGTATGTTTCTCAGAAAAGAAATCAAAAGGGATGTATATGGTGAACAAAAGATGCGTAATAGATGCAAAACGTCAGGCTGAACAAACAGCCTGACGTTTCTGATATTTCAATGAGAAAAAATGCGTACATTCAATCCGATGTTGCTTCCATCACGCTTCGGATCATAGCGGTTATCATGTTGAGCTGTGTCGGCGTTGCCGTGCGGCAGAGCGTAAGCAGCGCGTCCAAGTCCTGAGATGCTGCAGTCGGCAGACTGTCCGCAAGCAGGTACGTCGGAGAAACCTTCAATGCTTCGCACAGCGACACAAACATTTGCAGGCTGGGCGTTTTCGCGCCGGATTCGATCTGTCTGAGGTAGGTCGCATTGATATTGCAGATTTCTGACAGGTGTTCACTTGTCCAGCCGCGATCTTTGCGCGCGGCGTTGATTCTTCTGCCCAGCAGCTTTTTGTCCATGTGTCTCTCTCCGTTTGTATGCTTTTTGTGTTCAGTATGCTCCCTATTAGCTTACATTTTCCTTGACACGAAAAATAGCGACTGTTAGAATACAAAATATGAGCCAATAGATAACAAGCCAACCTTGAGATTTGCAGAACAAAAGATGTGTATATCCATCACAGTTGGTAAGCATATTTTTCAAATCAGTCAATATTATGTCAATCATTTTGCATTTCGTCGGAAAAAGATGCTAGAAACGATTACGGATTTTGAAAAAAAGCTTGAAAAAATGCGAAAGAAGATATAAGATAGGCGCAGAATACAGAGAGTTATCGTGAAGGGGTACCCCTTCACGTCCGTAGGTATCCTACGGACAATGATTCACTGTGTAACTGAATATCGACCATACCGTAATACATGCCGATTCCGCAACGCCTGATGTTCAGGCAGGATAGGCACAGGAAGAAGGCCATAGGCCGACACGAAACGGTGCTGTGCGCGTGAGGTCACACCAAAGCGATTTTTCGCCGGGGCGAAAGCCAGCCATTGCGGGGAAGACCCGTGAGAAGGTAGGATGTGAGCGCAGGAGTTTTATCACTCCCTAACGCAAGTCAGAAGAACTGTATTACCGCGTTTTTACGCGCATGGTATTTGCAGCGGCGAGCGATTTCCTGTTGCAGCGGGCAGAGGTCTGCCCACAGCCGCTGATTTCGTTCCGAAATCGGCGTTTTTTTGACGCCGAATCAAACTGGCAGTTTTCATGTCTCCTTTTTGTCCCGCGGGTGGGGCGCAGTTTTCTTTGCGAACTGTCCCCAACCCGCAAGGGACAAAAAGCGGCTGTAGGGAGTCGGCGCGCATTTCGCACCGCTTCGTAAAATCAACTTCTATGTAAATTCTCCGGGCGCTGCCCGGACTCTGAACCTTACAACTGAATAGCCACACCGGGAGGTTGTACTTGTCCGGTCGGGGAAGTACGCGACGACGCAGAACGCCGAGCGTGCCAAGACGGGCAGACGCGGTCAGAGTGAGCGTAGGACGGGATCCCGGAAGGTTGGTGTAAAAGTATGCCGCAGAAAACGCAGGTTCCCGCGCTCCTGCGATTCACTCCATAAAAACGCGGCGGTCTGACTCACGCCCCAAGCCAGACCTGCTAACGAGGGGCAAATTACTTTACGACAGCGACGACCGCTCTTGGACAGTTTAACCGGACGGCACGAAAATATGAACCACAATTTTATGGGATCATACCGCCCCAGTTGGGGACGGTTCCTTTGTCACAGCTTGCTGGGACGAAGGAACCGTCCTCAACCTGAGCGCCCCCGCATCGAGAACGGTTCGTTTGTCCCACCGCTGGTGTGACAAACGAACCGTCCCCGCTGCTCATTACTCGCGGAAAAACCGCGATTGTGTATTTGCAGCGACGAGCGCTTTCTAATCTGCAATGGGCATGGCAGCCCAACGTCGCTGATTTCATGGTGAAATCGGCGCATTTTGTTTTCAAAGACAACATGCGCCGGTCCAGCCGGAGGTCAGCTTTTTTCGCCCCCTATACGGTGATCCGGCCTGCGCAAGTGGGAACGGTGCGGGCCGGAACGCCGCTTAAAAAATTGCGTTTTTCATCTCTGTTTTTCCTTTCTTTCTCTTTGGGCTGCGTTCGCCCGCGCAGTCCGGGAGAGAAAGGGCAGCAAGGTGTTACCGGCGAAAGCCGTGGACATATTTCCCCGCACTAACGGAGCGGATGCTCCGACGCAAACCATAGACAACGAATTGAAAGGAAGGTGTGATGCCCGACAAGCAGAAGGTAAATATGTAGGTCAACCCGTCACAAACTGAAAAAATCAGAACTGATCGGGGCACCGTAGGTTCCGCAATCCTACGTTCCAATCCAAAAATGCGGACAGCTTGGATAGTCCCGGCCAAGCTGGCAGACTATGGGACAAAAAAAAACGAAGGAGCGTATCAAGATGAAAAACTTCAAAAAATTGACTGCTCTGCTGCTGGCACTTGTCATGATGTTCGCACTGAGCGTCAGCGCGTTCGCAGCCAACGTCACCACGAGCGACACGATCACGGTCAAGTTCACCAACAACTACAGCTATAATCAGGACGATGTATACACATGGACGCCGGAAAACGGCAGTGATCTCTTTACGACGAACAGCACAGTGCAGGTGAATCTTACTACATTGAACGGTCGCTCTTTGGCTGAGTGCAAGGCTGTCTATTCCGAGCCGACCGATCACGCGATGTACAACACCATTTCCGTACTGGACGTTGTTGCAGCTGCGGCGCTCTCGACCAACCGTGTCCTTCAAGGCGGCTGGGATGCAGCACCGATGACCGGTGCTCCGGGTGGCTATATCCATAACATTGACAATCAGAATCTCATGTTCGACTACGGCGACAACGGCGACGGAACGTACTGGCTGTCCGGTATGGGTTTTGTAATCGGCACGGATACGACTGCTGACGCTTCCTTGGCAAACCCGACTTTCTCCAGCGTTTATCTCAGCAATGTTGCTATTACTTCTCTGCCCGCTGGGACTGTGATTTATGTTGACCTTGGCACATATTTCTACAGCTCTGAAGTTATCAGTTGATAATCGAATAAACAGGTAATCGAGTGGAGTAAGGGGGCGGGGAGTGAGACGAAAGTCTCGCTCCCCGCCCTTTTTGTTTTGGAGGATAACGATGAAGAAACTCTTGGCCGGGATTCTCACATTTATTCTCGTGTTGGGGGGCGTCACTTTTTCCCAACCGAGTGTAAGCGCAGCTGATTCTCCCGGAACTGTAACAGCGCATCTGACCGTTTCTGTTCAAGACGATAACGGAAAACTCATCTTTGCCAAAGCGCGCGATGGAAGTGACATGGCAGTAAAAGAGGTGCAGGTTTCCGATCAGGACGGCGATGGTATATTGACGGTATACGATCTGCTTTCCTGCGCCCATGAACAGCTTGCGCCGGGCGGCGCAAGCGATTTTTCTGTTGCACTTGGCAGAAAAAACACAGCAACGGCCAAAAAAATCTGGGGTATTGAAGGTACGTTCTATTTCCTTGAAGGTAAAATGGTAAATATGTTCAAGGAATTTTCTAAAGACCTGAAATATACCGGATACACCATAAACGAGTTTACGCATCTGACCGTTGTTCAGAGCGCAAAGACCGACTTTTTCTCTAATGCCATGCTTCCCTCCTCTGCTGTTGGAAATTTGGTTAATAGTAAGACAGCCTGTATTACCGCGATTGCAAACCAGAAATTCACTGTCGGGCTGTATACTACAGATTTCACACAGGGAAGCCCGGTAAAAATCGTACAAAAAGCTACAAATAGAGAAGTCTATTACACAAAAGTTGGAAGTACGACTGAAACGAGCGCTGGGAAAATAAACGCCGCTGGACGGCTCAGCATTACGATTCCGGAAGCTGGAGAATATCTGCTGTATTCCAAAGACCCGAGCGGCAGCTCCGCACCCGCCGCATGTCTGCTTCATGTTCTGAGTGAAAAGGCGGAAATCAACCAGCTGCGGCTTTCGCTGAGCGAGGACGGCGACGACCTTCTCTCGGATTACAGCCCAAAAGACACGGCATACACCATTACCATTCCAGAGGATACAAAGAGCCTGTACGGAGCCGCCGAATATGATGGTGCAGCTTTCAACATGAGATGGCGTTTTGATTCCACTTCCAATGGCGAGAAGTGGACTGCCAGTACGGTCAGCTATCCGTTCGGGACAGAAAATATCGGCAGTCTTAACATTGGGAGTGCTTCGCAGATCAGAATTTACGCGCATGACTATCAGCTGCTGAAAACGAATGATACGCCGCTGTCGGAGTATTATACGTTCAACATCAAACGTCAGGTTCAGCTGAGCAATTTGACCACGAGCGGCGCTGTACGCTCTGATGCCGACTTCAGAACAGGCAGCTTGGATGCTTACGTTGCGTATGATGCAGAAACGGCGACACTGATGCCCACCGCAGCGGACGGCGTGACGATCACCGTGGACGGTCAGGAGGTAACGTCCGGCACAGAGCATACTGTAACGCTGACAGGAACGGATACAGTCGTCAAGATCACCGTCCATCGGGACGGCGATAATTTTGTGGACGGCGAGTATACCGTAACATTCCATAAGGCAGCCGATCAGGCAGCCCCGGTGTTCCGCGAGAACCCTACGTCGGAATTACAGGAATATGTTCAAGATGATAATGTCATTTATCTGAAACCGCTGAATGTCCTTGCCGATGCCAACGGCGCAGTCAGCTATCAATGGTACTACAACACCACGGACAGCACCGAGGGCGGCACGAAAATCGACGGCGAAACGAGCCGCAGCTATACCCCGTCCGTGACAACAGCTGCCATTGGCGACCGCTATTATTATTGCGTTGCGTCGAACGGCGAAAGCAGTACATCCTCCGCGACTGCACATGTGCATGTGTATGAAAAGCCAGTTGTGTCTCTCGAACTGGACACAGAAATTCCCCCGCTGCCAACAGACGAGGATAAAGTTATACTGTTTGAAGGGCATACGGAAGGCTTTTACTACCAAAAAGGCGATATTGCAACCCCTTTCAAACTCAATGTGACTTTTGCAGATTGGGTAGAAAGTAAAAATCCAAAAATTTCCTACCAGTGGTTCAGACACAGTTATGTTGAAACAACCTACGAACCATTCTTTACGCCGCCGACAGATATTGTATATGGCGGTCGGGAGTGGGATACTGTTTCTGTCCAAGTTCATTTCTTAGGGCGACAATATGTGGTTACTTTAAGCGATACGGGGCTTTATGTGTATGTAGATCGTGCAGGCAATAGTTATCCGAACACTGTGGATTTTGCAGGTGATGGTACAAAGCTATCTCCTTGGGAGCTTGCCACGCAAAAGGATTTGGAAACCCTCCGTAGTTATGTCAGTGAAGGCTATGACTTTGCCGATACCTACTTCTGCATGGTAGATAATATTTCACTGGATGCTTCGTGGGTGTCGATTGGTGAGGGTGACGATAACAGCAAGGGCGTTGAATGGTGTCCATTCTCCGGTACTTTGAACGGCGGCGGTCATACGCTGACATATGCTGAAGACACGGATCAGCCGCTGTTCAAATACGTCCGTGAAGCAACGGTGCAAGACCTTGTAATCAAAGCACCACATCTGAAAAATTACGGTTTGGTCAGTAATTACGCTGTTGACTATGGTGAAGAGGGAGATTACTCTCTTGGTACTGGAGGCAGTTATCAGGCGGGAACACCGGATACGATTGACATTATCAATGTGACCATCAAAGAAGACTCCCGCATTGATAAAGCCGGGTTTATCGGCGGCTTTGCATCCGGTGCAAATATTGTCAATATCCGGGACTGCACCGTAGAAAAAAACGTTACGATCGGCACGAGTGAAGAAACAAACGTCGGCTCCTTCGGCGGTCTGTTTAACGGCACGATCTCGAACTGCGTCAGCTATGCGGATGTATATGGCATAGGCTATGTTGGCGGTATCGTCGGTCAGAAGGGGCAGAGCATGGGATCGTATGACATTACTAACTGTGCGTTCCTTGGCACCGTGACCGCGACAGGAAATTACGTTGGCGGCATTGCTGGCGGCGGCTATTATGCGCCTTCTGCGCCGAACACGCCGGGTGCGATCATTCAGAACTGCTATGTCAGCGGCACCATCATCGGTGCGGACTGCGTCGGCGGCATTTTCGGCGGCGAACCCAGTCAGCTTCAGGCTTGGAATCCGTCAATCATTCAAGATAATGCCTTCTACGGCACGGTGAAAGCAACCGGTGAAAACGCAAGCTGCGGCGGCATCATTGGCAGCATGGCTTCGCTGAATCAAAATAACATCATTGAGAACAACTACTATGCCGAAGGCTGCGGCGCTGACACAGGCATTGGCAATGTTCTCTACCTCGATACCAGCTACGAAAATCCCACGCGTCCCGAAGGATGCACAGTTTTCGATTCAAGTACAGGCAATTTGCCGGAGCCGTGGGGCATCAGTCAGTTGGACAAGAACCGTACAGATGATCCGCTCGGCACGGACGCGGACAAGCTGGCCGCCATGAAAACGGCAGACGAGTTCAAAGACGGAACGGTTGTAGCGTTGTTGAACGCTTCGGATTCCAGCTGGAAGAACTGGACACAGGGAACAAACGGTCCGGTGCAGAGCAGAGAACCGATTTTCTACAAGCTCGAAGTCTCCGGCAGCTACAAAGAAACCTATAAGCCGGGCGAGGAGCTTGACCTGACGGGCATCAAGTTTACGGCGTATCGAAGCGACAACATCGTTATGCATCCGGCGCTGAGCGAGGTAAAGCAGCTCTCCACGTTTGACCCGCAGTTTATTGGTGAGCAGGCGCTTATCTTCCAGTACGGCGTTGCCAAAGCTACGATTTATGTCAGCGTTGTGAAGGAGTATACAGATGACGACCGTGAGGATTTCGGTACGGCGACGGTTCTGTTTACCCTGTCTAACGACGACCAATTCGTAACGTCCGACAGCGTAACGCTCTCGAACGTCCCGATCACGGTCACATACTTCGATCTGGCAAACTACGGTCTGGAGCGCTATTATTGCTACGATGATACGGGCAATCCGGTTGAACAGCCGACTATGCTGCACCTGTTCATCGCGGCGATGGAGCAGTATGTGCTTGGCGTGGATGAAGAAAACTGCGGCCGTGGTCTGCTGAAGCAGAGTCCCAACTATGCGAAGCTGCTGAGTACCACCGGTTCTGCCGGGTCGTTGTATTTGACCCAATTCTGGAACCATGACCAGAACCTGACCTATTTCTACAATGGCGACTATCCGCTGGAATCCAAGGGACGCGGCGCGACCGCCGATCAGATTCTTCTGAAGGACGGTGACTTTGTAGATGTGGCGATGTATACAGACTGGTCGTTCTGGTCCGAGAAAATGAGCGGCTTCCACTTCTTCTCCGCAGACGGCAAAACACCGCAGAAGACATTTACCGTCGAAAAGAACGCCGATTTGAAGCTCACATATCTGCGTGCGCGCGCAAATATGAACGGCGATCCTGCGGAATACTTCGTCACTCCGGATACGACGGTCTACTATGCGAAGTCGATGAGCAGCGGCACCACCTACACCGCAGTTACAGATGAAACTGACGGCACGGTTACGCTGACCTTCCCCGAAACCGGCACATGGTATGTCTGGACGTATGGCGCAAAGGGCGGTTCTAAAAATTCCGTCATTTCCGCGCCCGGCTGCGCGACCGTAACTGTCACGCCGTCGCAGGCAGAACTCGATCAAGCAAAGGCTGATGAAGTGAAAAAGCTGATTGAAGCCATCGGTGAGGTCACAGAGAACAGCGGCAGCGCCATCGACGCCGCCCGCAAAGCCTATGATGCTCTTACTCCCGCACAGCAGGAGCTTGTTGACAACTACGAAGACCTCGTAAATGCCGAAAACGCCTATCAGGCAATTCTCGACAAGAAGGCAGCGGAGCGCGTTGAAGCGCTGATCGACGATATCGGCGTTGTCACAAAGGACAGCGGCGATGCAATCAAGGCAGCACGCGACGCTTACGATGCTCTTACTCCTGCACAGAGGAAACTTGTTGGGAATTACAAGACGCTCTTGGCTGCTGAGAAGCGCTACGAAGATCTGACGAAGCCTGTCACGCCGGTCACACCTTCCAAGCCGAGCAAGCCGAAGGACGATACTGCAAAGCCGGATGCGTCGAAGTTTGTTGATGTGTCCAAGAACAACTGGTACTTTGATGCTGTCCAGTACGTCCTTGAAAACGGCCTGATGAACGGCACGTCCGCGAACGAGTTCAGCCCGAACGCGAACACGACCCGCGGAATGATCGTCACGATTCTTGCCCGTCTTGACGGCGTGGATACGTCCGGCAGCAGCCCGTGGTACGCCGCTGGCCGCACTTGGGCAATGAACAACGGTATTTCGGATGGCACGAATATGGAGGGCAAGATCACCCGCGAACAGCTTGCCGCCATGCTCTACCGCTACGCGAAGCTGAAAGGCTACGACGTGTCTGCATCCGCTGACATTTCCGCCTACACGGACGCTTCCAGCGTTTCCAGCTGGGCAACCGACGCGATGCGTTGGGCTGTCAGCGCTGGCCTTATCAACGGCCGCACCGCCACCACCCTTGCCCCGCAGGGCAACGCAACGAGAGCGGAAGTAGCCGCAATTCTCATGCGCTTCGCGCAGAAAATCGCAGAATAATCACTTCCCAAAGACGGGAGGGGCGAGTTTTCGCCCCTCCTTCGTTCTTTTCGGAAGATTTCATTATAAGCGCGTTTTGGGGGACAAAGAAACCGGCAAGCAGGGCAAGTGTTTATACAAACCACTTGCACAAGCGAGGAAACGGGTGTGCCGTTTCCTCGCTTTGCTTGTTGGGAAGTATCCTCCCCAAGCCCCAAAACACATCCGGTTGACCGGATGGCAGCGCACCTTCGGCGCTTAAACGCAGAACGGTTATCTCTCGTCCTGCTCCAGCCGCTTCGCTCTTGGCGAAGTCTCCTGCGGGGCAAGATATGGACGCAGATTTTCCCGGTGCGTGAGCATTTCGCGCGCCTGTTCCCGCGCGTCGCGGTACGCCGCATAGGCATCTTTTTTCTTCGCAAGCAGCTGACTGTATTCCATGTCGAGGGACTTTTTTGACGGGAGCTTTTGCAGCCCCAGCTCGTTAAACGCACGCTTTGCCGCCCGGTGCCGGTCGATCTCCTGCTGATGCTCTTTTAAGAATTTTTTCGAGTAGCCGGACGCTTTGTACTGCTGAAAAATTTCCCGCGTGCGGGCATAATTGAGGATGTGCCGCCGCAGCACGTCGATCTCCGTCAACCGCTTCTGCGCCGCGTTCATCTGGTCCAGAAGCTCGCGGCAATGCGCGGATGCTTCATCCGCTTTTTGTGCCAGCACATCGTAGCGCCCGCCGCAGACCGTTTGCAGATACAAAAGCGATTTTGATGCAGCTTTTGTATTGAAATTCGTCGCCCAGCGCTCATAGGCATAGCCCTTGTTGGCGGCTTGGATCGCTGCCATGTCGAGGATTTTCTGCACGTTCTGCTGTGCTGGGACCGGCTTTTGTTCGCGCGGCTGCCGCTGCTTCTTGCCGGAGATGGCAGCGCGGATTTCTTCCTCGGTGTATTCTTTTTTGAGAGAATCGAACCGGATATTTTTCTGCCCGTCTTTGCAGAGCGTCAGGTGCTTGCCGCGCTTGACCGTGTACCCGGACTGCTGGAGCAAGTCGAGAAAGGCATCAAAGGTGTGCGGGTGCTTGGCCAGCGCGTCGTCGATGGCGATGCGCGCAAGCTCTCTATGTGACACCTTTGCCTGACTGCCCAGCCACTTGCCGTAATGGCTGTGCGTATAGCGTTTCGGGGCCTTGACGACAGACAGCTGATGCTCCAGACAGATCAGGTCGCTCAGACGCGCGACGCTGCGCCACGAGCCGAGATGGTCGCGGAATTTGTGCTTGCAGTCCAGCGTGACAGCGTTCCAATAGATATGATTATGAATGTGTTTTTTATCTGTGTGCGTGCAGACAAAAAAGGCGTGCTTGCCTTTGAGGAATCGGGATGCGAACTCATAGCCAACGCGGTTCGCTTCCTCCGGCGTGATCTCACCGGGCTTGAACGATTGGCGAACCTGATATAAAATCACGTCGCTCTCCTGCCTGCGTCCCGTGATCTGGGTGTATTCGCGCTTGGCAAGCAAAAATTCCGCGTCGGCGGTGTGTCGGTCGCAGGCGTATGCTGTGACAAACTCGCCCTGTCCAGTCTTCTCTGGATTCAGACCGTAGCCGGTGCTGTCCGTCAGCATCTGCGCAATGGTCCGTCCCTTGCCGATATGCAGGGTCATAATGCGTGAGGTGGCCATGAAAGCGCCCCTCCTTTCCGAGTAGATTTGTAATCAGAGACTTTATACGCCGAGTATTTTTCAGATAGCCCATAGTCCTAAAGGTGTGGAAATAAGAAAAAGCGAGGGATGATCTTGACGACCATCCCTCGTATTCCTTTTTAGTAAAGCCAGTCTTGAAGGGCATATCGCAGGTCCTGCAATTTCCCGAGCAGCCACATCGCCAGCATCGGCAAGCCGAACGGGCTGATGAGGAACGCGAAAACGAGGACGATGATACCGTTCGTGCGGTTGACGGCAAAGAAGATGATCGCCGCCAGAATCGCAAACACGGTCCCTGCCAATGCGAAAATACCAGCGGACACGCTGAGCAGGAACGCCGCAAAATGCACCACCAGAATCAGCGCGAGCATGACCGGAGCGAACAGGATTTTCAAAAGCAGCCGCATGGGAAAGCCCCCCTTTTTTCTTTTTTTCCAGCGTACCAGAAAATCTTACCGTTTGCAAGGATGCGGACGGAGCAAATGCCCCATTATGCGACAAGTGCCAGTCGGGCAAGGATCGTATTCGCCGCCTGCCATAATTGTTCCTGCCGCTGGAGCAGATCCTCCATGTCGGCATCGTAAAACTGCCCCGTTTCATTCAGCCGCCGCGCGATCTGGTTGAGGTTGTTGCTGGAGCGGCGCAGCAGCGAGATCATTTCGCGCAGCTCTGGCAGGTCGAGCTTGATAATAAAGCCGTCGATGGCAATTTTTCGCAGGTATGCGCTTAAATTCTCCGTGCCGACCTGTTCCATTTTCTGCGCGATCAGCTCGCGCTCCTTTTCGGAAACCCAAAAGATGAGCTGGATATTTCGTTTCCTGCTCATATCACCGCTCCTGCGCCGGTTCCTTCGGCGGCTTGACGTTCTCTTTTTCGGGCGAAGCCTTGCGCAGCTTATCTCGGACAGACGGCGCACGCTGCCTGACCTTGCGCGGCGGGCGCGACCGGTCTTCCTTCTGATCGACCACGGCAAACACGCCCTTCCGTCCGTCCATGCCTGTCAGCGCCAGCGACGGATACGGAAGACGCTTCTGAAGTGCCGCCGTATCTTTACTGGATGCCCGCGCACAGAAATCCGGGGAAAGCGGCACCATGAAGTGCGTGCCGTTCGGGCTGTTCGGTTCTGGCAGCGCCGACATCCGCCTGCAAATGCGGAGCGCTTCGTTATCAATATCTACTGCCGTGAGTGGTTGTGTCAAAAGATATTCACGGCGCACCTGCCGCGCAAAAGCGTCCACCAGAACAGGGTGGCTTTGGTCAACCACATAATCCAGATGGCGGTCGTTGCCGCTGCCTTCGTCCGGTATCGGGATGGTCTTTGCCCATTCCCGGTTGTCGTTAGAAATACGTTCGTCCCAGCTTTTTACTTTGATCGTATTTGCCAGCACAAGCATCGTGCGTTCAAAGCCGAACATACGCGCAACGTCTTTCGCGCCCTCTGCATCCAGCCTGCTGCCATCGTAATTTTCGGTGATGGCGCGGTCGATAGCGTCGCGGCAGGCAATATTCGCACGTCTCGACGCGCGGTACTGTTCCAGTTCTCCATGCTCCCGTGCATAGGAACCGGGATGCGGATAGACCGGCGCTTTATATCCTTCGAGGATCGCGTCAGCCCGGCTTGCCATGCTCTCGCGGACAACGTCCATATAGCCTGTCTCGCGGTTTTCAAATTCTTTGAAAACGTCTGCCAGCGGCGTCGGTGAGGATAACAGCGCCTGCGCCTGGTCGATACGCAGATCACTGTCCTCCAGCGCCATCAGAATATCTTCCCGAACCGTGTAGGTATATGTATGGTTCAGAATTTCTTCGGGCGGCTGGCCGAGCAGCCAGCCGCGGAAATTTTCCTGTTCTTCAAGCATCTTTTCATACAGCTCTGCATTTGCGGTTTCGGTGTTCATAATTGTACCTCCATTTCTTTATGCTTCGGCTTCGGGCTTGACTGTTCCGGCAGCGGAGCGCGGAGCTTTTGCAGAACCGACGGACGTGTGGACTTGGCAACGGCATCGCTGTCTCCGGCCAGACGTTCCATTGGGGTCTTGTCGTCGATGTTCAGCTCGGCGTTGAGTTCGGCAAGCCGTGCAGATTTTACGCGCAATTCTTCCTCTTGCGGGAACGGTTTGCCAAGCGCCGCTTTCGCTTCCTTGACCTGCGCATACAGGTTGTCCAGATACGCTTTCTGCGATGTTACACGCTCAGGCATGGCGTTCAGCGCATTGTCGATGCGGACAAGGTTTCCTCGGGCGTCTCTCCCCAGCTCGACCCGATGGGACATCTGCCCTTTGAGCGTCAGGAAATAATCCCGTCCGAAATTCTCCAATGTAAGCGCCATCTGAAATCCGCGATAGCTACCAACCGGCACCGGCTCTAAGTCCTTGACTTCCTTGCACGCTTCCAGCAGCGCAGCACCGGCGTTGTCCTTATCCGTGAGGTTGTCACCCTTGACCTCCATCCCGGCAAAGCCGTCTTCTGGGTGCGGGTGCGCAGCCAAGGTCTGTATATCCGTTTCCAGACCGGCGATCATATTTTTCGCCGCGTCGATCTGCTCCGGGAATTTGCGCAGAAGGTTGTCCTCCAGCCGGTATTGCTGGCTTTGATGGTTGGCACGCATCAGCTTCAATCTCGCAACATCCACATCCAAATCCATCTTCTCTTTGATACGCTCGTCACCGGCGCAGAGCGCCTTGATCTCCGCATAAGAAAGCGCTGTTTCATCAATATCCTCACAGGAACGTACCGGTGATTTGGATGTCATAATCTGCGAGATGAATCGTTGCTTGTTTTCAATCGTCTGCCACAAATAGGCATCGAACGTGCCTTCCGTGACATAGCGGTAAATATGGACTTCCTTGTTTCGGTTTCCCTGACGGATGATACGTCCGCTGCGCTGCTCCAGATCACCCGGCCGCCACGGGCAGTCGAGGTCATGGAGCGCGATGAGCCGGTCTTGGACGTTCATTCCGGCCCCCATCTTAAACGTACTTCCCATGAGGACGCGCACCTGTCCGGAACGCACCTTGCTGAACAGCTCTTTCTTACGAACCTCGGTGTTCGCTTCGTGGATGAAGGCGATCTGTTCACGCGGGATGCCCATAGCGACCAGCTTGCTGCGAATATCGTCGTAGACAGAAAACGGTCCGTCCGGTTCCACGCCGTCTTTGGACAGCTGCGTCTCCAGTGCGCGAAGCTCCGGACTGTCAAGCGTCTTGCCCTTTGCCTTGGCTGGGGACGCCTTTGGCGTGGACAGGTCACAAAAGACGAGCTGGGTGAGCTTGTCTGCCTGCCCTTCCTGCCAGATACGGAAAATGTTATCTACACACCGGTTCACCTTGCTGCATGGGTCGTCCGGAAGGTTGGGGTTGATGATGCGCTGGTCAAGCCCGAGCTTTCGTCCATCCGACGTAATTTTCAGCATATTGTCCTTTGCCGCGTTCACCTTGCCGCTGTGAACCTCTGCCGCACGTTTGGACAGCTCCTGCACCATGCCTTGCTGCACCTGTGTCGGCTGCGAAACCTCCGTGTGGTAGACCGGTGTTGGGGTCGGAAGGTGAAGCTGGTCAGCAGTCTTGATGTCCGCTGCTTCTTTGAACAGGTTCATCAGTTCGGGCAAATTGAAAAACTTCGCAAAGCGCGTCCTTGCCCGGTAACCCGTTCCCTCGGGAACGAGTTTGTCAAGATGATTTTTGTAAGTTTTCTAAATTCAAATATTTATCCGCTGAAAAATCTCCCAACATCTCGTGTCTGCATATCTCTTGAAACACCGTATTCAAAGGCTTCTTCGCACTTTCCGATTGCTTCACATTGACAATAAAAGTTGTTTTGCCTATTCGTGTTGTATAAGATAAAGTATTCTCTTTCATATAATCATTTTCTCCTTTTCATAAATTGATTGTGGGGCATTCCGTTTGGAACACCCCACAAATACAGCCTGTTTCATCGGAACATATCAAGAAGTCATTAAGTCGTGAGTATAATGGAAATGGTTATCTTTCCATACCACGCTTGTTTCTTCGTGCCTTGATACGCTCCTGTCTTTCTTTTTCCCTTGCTTCTTTTTCGGCTCGTTCCT
>ERZ857801.791-NODE-791-length-40249-cov-4.321516_pt1 | contig 40249 bp, 37 predicted proteins | sample MGYA00519762_ERZ857801 | MGnify/ENA primary metagenome ERZ857801 (study PRJEB31778, sample SAMEA3449368) | human gut metagenome | biome: human gut; feature: human-associated habitat; material: faeces | place: United Kingdom | collected 2010/2012 ...
TGATCAGGCCCGCCGTTACGTTGACGATACTCTCCATCGCATCGGTCAGCACACCGACCGAATTGGTCAGGAAATAGGCGGCGAACTTGCCTGCCATCAGCATGACCGAGCACAGTACGATGCGTCGCTGCACCCGCTGCTTGACCTGTTCTTTTTCCCGGATTTCCATAGAACCTTGATTCCGTAGGCAAAGATAGCGTTTCCATATCAATAACCATACGGAATATCGGGGGCGTGGGGCGGCCCGCTTTACGGCGGCCGCGCCCTATACCTTTTGTTTCGACGCGCAGAGAAAGCGAGCGCGGAAGCGTTCCGTTGCGGTCGGGGAGCGACGGTTTTCCCTGCTGGCGTTTTGTCTGGCCGTTTTATTGCATACCTTTACGATAATCGTCGTGCACGGCGATTCTAAAGGACGATGCGTTATGAAAAGAATTGTTTTGCTCCGTCACGGAGAGAGCGAGTGGAATCTGCAGAACCGGTTCACGGGATGGACCGATGTCGATCTGACCGAGCGGGGAGTGGCCGAGGCCCGCGAGGCAGGGGAATTGCTCGGCCGGGAGGGATTCTCTTTCGGCAAGGCCTATACTTCCTATCTGAAGCGGGCCGTCAAGACGTTGGATTGCGTGCTCGACCGCATGAATCTGGACTGGATTCCGGTCGAGAAGACTTGGCGGCTGAACGAAAAGCATTACGGCATGCTGCAGGGACTCGACAAGAGCGAGACCGCCGAGCGGTACGGCGAGGAGCAGGTGCTCGTCTGGCGCCGCAGCTACGACGTGGCTCCCGATCCGATCCCCGAGGACGATCCGCGCAATCCGCGCTTCGAGGCCCGTTACCGCGAGGTGCCCGACCGCGAGCTGCCGAGAACCGAGTCGCTCAAGGATACGATCGAGCGGACGATGCCCTATTGGAAGTGCATCCTGTTCCCCTCGCTGAAGGATTACGACGATCTGCTGGTCGTCGCTCACGGCAACAGCCTGCGGGGTATCGTCAAGCATCTCAAGCACGTTTCCGACGATGAGATCGTCCGTTTGAACTTGCCGACGGCCGTACCCTACGTTTTCGAGTTCGATGGCGGGCTGAACCTCGTGCGCGACTATTTCCTCGGCGATCCGGAGAAGATCCGGAAGATGATGGAGACCGTCGCCAGTCAGGGAAAAAAGAAGTGACCGGAGACTCTCGTCCTCCGGAAATGCGACAATAGATGAAAATGCGGGGTCAGTTCCGACCTCTCTGAAACGAATTTGGCTATGAATACGAAAATCGAGAAAATTCTGGGAAGCGAGGCCTCTTTCTACCTCGATCATGTCTGCCGGAAGATTGGCAAAAGACTGATCCATGCGCCCTCGTCCGATACGGTCGACCGGCTTTGGGTCGAGACGGACCGCAACGTGCGTACGCTCTGTAGCTTGCAGACCCTGCTCGGACACGGCCGGCTCGCCGGGACGGGCTACCTTTCGATCCTTCCGGTCGATCAGGGCATCGAACATACGGCAGGCGCCTCGTTCGCACCCAATCCTCTTTATTTCGATCCGGAGAATATCGTTCGCCTGGCGATCGAGGGAGGCTGCAACGCCGTAGCGTCTACTTTCGGCGTGCTGGGTGCCGTCGCGCGACGGTACGCACATCGGATTCCCTTCATCGTCAAGCTGAACCATAACGAGCTGGTCAGCTATCCGAACACCTATAATCAGGTGATGTTCGGTACGGTCGAGGAGGCGTGGAACATGGGAGCCGTCGCGGTCGGGGCTACGGTCTATTTCGGCTCGCCCGAGAGCCGTGCGCAACTGGTCGAGGTGGCCGGGGCCTTCGAGCGTGCCCACGAGTTGGGCATGGCGACGATTCTGTGGTGCTACCTGCGTAACGGCGCGTTCAAGAAAGACGGGAGTGACTACCATGCGGCGGCCGACCTGACCGGTCAGGCCGATCATCTGGGCGTGACGATTCAGGCCGATATCGTCAAGCAGAAGCTGCCTTCGGGCAACGGAGGGTTCCGGGCCGTAGGGTTCGGCAAGACGAGCGACGCCATGTACGACCTGACGACCGACCATCCGATCGACCTGTGCCGCTATCAGGTGGCCAACGGCTACATGGGGCGTGTCGGTCTGATCAACTCGGGCGGCGAGTCGCACGGGGCGGACGATCTGCACGATGCCGTCGTGACGGCCGTGGTCAACAAGCGGGCCGGAGGCATGGGGCTGATCAGCGGCCGCAAAGCGTTCCAGCGCCCGATGAGCGAGGGTGTCGAGCTGCTCCATGCGATTCAGGACGTTTATCTTGACGGCGATATCACGGTGGCTTGAGGCGAGCGGCGCGGGACGAGGATCAAGCGCCGCTCATGTTTTTCTTCGTCCGTTACGGAAACGGCATGCGGAGCGTTTCGGGGAGGCTTTCGGTCTCCCCGAAACGTGACCGGCGTACGCCTGCCGCGTCCGGGCGGCGGCCGGCTCAGGCATGGAACATCCGGAAGACCGTCGGTCGAACCTCCGGCTCCGGATGCGGAACGGCTGACAGTCCGGCTCGCCGGCAGGCGAGCGAGGGGCGGACAGAAAAATAATTCGGCTTAGAGGCCTCCGAGGGCTTTGCGGCGGTATGTATCGGTTCCGCTTATCGATGTATAAGTATATGTGATCGATATTTTTATGGTGATAATTATTTGTGATATATATTTGTTTCCGAAAAGGAACAATCACTATAAACCGAATAAAAACAGAAAACTATGGAACCGATTATCAATTCCAGTCTTCCTGAATTCAAGGTTCAGGCATTCCACAACGGCAGTTTCAAGACCGTCAGCAGCGACGATGTGAAGGGCAAGTGGGCGATCTTCTTTTTCTATCCGGCCGACTTTACGTTCGTTTGCCCGACCGAGCTGGTCGATATCGCCGAGAAGTACGAGCAGTTTCAGGCGATGGGCGTTGAGGTTTATTCCGTGAGCACCGATTCCCATTTCGTACACAAGGCATGGCACGACGCCTCGGACAGCATCCGCAAGATCAAGTATCCGATGCTGGCCGATCCGACCGGAGCGCTGAGCCGGGGCTTCGGCGTGATGATCGAGGACGAGGGTATGGCCTATCGCGGTACGTTCGTCGTGAACCCCGAGGGGCGGATCAAAATCGCCGAAATTCACGACAACAACATCGGGCGCAACGCCGACGAGCTGCTGCGCAAGGTGGAGGCGGCCCAGTTCGTTGCCTCGCACGACGGCGAGGTGTGCCCTGCCAAGTGGAAGAAGGGCGAAGCTACGCTGAAGCCGAGCATCGATCTGGTCGGTAAGATTTAGTTTTTCGGCGAGCGGTCGGACCGGCCTTCCGAAACCGGTCCGATCCGTTCTCCGTCGGATTTCGGTTCATGAACGATTCAATACGATAGAGCCATGCTGGATGCATCCCTCAAGGAGCAGGTCCGCTCCATTTTCTCCGGCCTCAAGGCCGATTATATGTTCGATATGGAAGTTGCGCCGCAGCACGAAAGCCGTGGCGAGCTCGTCGAGCTGCTCGGCGAGGTAGCCTCGTGCTCCGACCGGATCGCTTGCCGCGAGCGCCCGGGCGAAGGGTTGCGCTTTTCGCTGCTGAGGAACGGCGAGCCGACCGGGATCTCGTTCCGGGCCGTGCCGACCGGTCATGAGTTCTCGTCGCTGCTGCTGGCCGTGCTCAATGCCGACGGCCAGGGCAAGAACTTTCCCGACCGGAGCGTCTGCGACCGGGTCCGGGCGCTGAACGGTCCGATCCGCCTGACGACCTATGTGTCGCTGACGTGTACGAACTGTCCCGATGTCGTGCAGGCCCTCAATGCGATGGCTACGCTGAATCCGGGCGTAGAGCACGAGACGGTCGACGGGGCGATTCATCAGGCCGAGGTGGCCGCGCTGAACGTTCAGGGCGTTCCGTCCGTTTTTGCCGACGGCGAGTTGCTGCACGTAGGACGGGGCGATTTCGGCGAGTTACTTGCGAAGCTGGAGGCCCGCTACGGGATCGATGCCGCGGGAATCGAGGCTGTCGAGCGCCGTTTCGACGTCGTTGTGCTCGGAGGCGGACCCGCCGGCGTTTCGGCCGCGATCTACTCGGCCCGCAAAGGACTGAGCGTGGCCCTCGTGGCCGAGCGCATCGGCGGGCAGGTCAACGAGACGGTCGGTATCGAGAACCTGATTTCCGTTCCCGAAACGACCGGTCGCGAGCTGGTCGGTCGGCTCGCGGAGCATCTCGGCCGTTATCCGGTCGAGGTGTTCGAGCACCGTCGGGCCTCGAAGGTCGAGGTGGCGGACGGACTCAAGAGCGTGGCGACTGCGACCGGCGAGCGGTTCGTGGCTCCGGCGCTGATCGTCGCTACGGGCGCCCGCTGGCGACGCCTGAACGTGCCGGGCGAGCGGGAGTATACGGGGCGTGGAGTCGCTTTCTGTCCGCATTGCGACGGACCGTTCTACAAGGACCGTCCGGTCGCGGTTGTCGGAGGCGGCAACTCGGGCGTCGAGGCGGCCATCGATCTGGCCGGCATCTGCTCGCATGTGACCGTGCTGGAGTTCATGGATTCGCTGAAGGCCGACGTCGTGCTTCAGGACAAGTTGCGGAGCCTGCCGAACGTCGTGGTGTTCACTTCGGTGCAGACGACATCCGTCGAAGGCGACGGCTCGAAAGTGACCGCCGTGCGACTCAAGGACCATGCGAGCGGCGAGGAGCGGACGATTCCGCTCGACGGCGTTTTCGTGCAGATCGGACTGTCGGCCAACAGCGACCTGTTCGACGACTTGCTGGAGCGGAACCGGGCCGGCGAGATCGTTATCGACGACTATTGCCGGACGGGCATTCCCGGCGTTTATGCGGCGGGCGATGTCTCGACGGTTCCCTACAAACAGATCGTCGTGGCGATGGGAGAGGGAGCGAAAGCCGCTTTGTCGGCTTTCGACGACCGGGTTCGCGGCGTGATCGGGTAGAGAAGAGCCGCACGGAAAGTCCGCTTCCCGCTGGCGGGGCGAGCTCCCGGATGGAAAGATTGAGCATATCGGCTGTCGAGGAGTTGCAACCCCTCGATAGCCGATACGTTTTTCGAACGCTCCGGATTTCGAACGACGAGCGAGGAGACACCGGCGGGATATCTGACCGGAATTCTGGGAGAAGGGGCGTGGACGTTCTGCTCTTCCGGCCGTATGCTGCCTTTGTTTTCTTCAGGTTTGCACAGCCCGTCGAGCTGCGGCCGCATCTTCGGACGCCGTATGTTTGGTGATGCTTTGGCGTGAATACGGTCTTTTCTGCGATTTTGTCGGGCGTCTGCCGGAGGCGCTTCGAGGAGGCTCGTGCTTTTGTGCGTATGTTTGCAGGAGGGCGTCAGCCGTTCGAACATGGGTTGTGGAAAGTTCGGGAAAGGGGCTATGAGCTCGTTCGGAGCGAATATCCGTTCATGTTGTAAAAGCAAGGCGTAAGGTAACAGGGTGTAGGGGATGCCGTATCGGAGTGCCTTGTGGTGCGGGACCGTGCAACGGTCGTAAATGCAGAAACGGGTTGCGATATAAATCACAACCCGTTTCTCTGTGGAAGCACAGGGATTCGAACCCCGGACCCTCTGCTTGTAAGGCAGAATTCGGCGATTTTTATCGATTTTTGTCTTTTTTAATCTTTTGCTGTAAAATACTGTATTTCAGCGCAAATATAAGGAATATTATTTAATTTTGTTTTTGTCTATTTCTGTTTATTTCGTATGTTTGTGTGTAAATTGTGTGCCGAAAACCGAAATTTACACACAGATGCAGTACTCGAAAGACGGAATAACGGTTGCTGCGGTGCTCGATACGAGACACCCCAAAAAGAATGGCCTTTGTCCGGTCCGAATCCGGGTGACCTATCAACGTCAAAGGCAGTATTATCCTACCGGAAAGGATATGACCCCGGATGATTGGGACAAGTTGCCCGCTGCGAGGAGCCGGAATGTCGTTGCGCTCCGCGAAAGCATTGCCAATAGCTTCGATATAGTGCGGAAAAACGTTGAGGCGTTGGCCGCTGGCGGGTCATTTTCATTCGATGCCTTGAATAATCGTCTGAGAAAGGCGGGAACCGATACGATAAACACGGCTTTTCGGGCCAAAATAGCCGATTTGCGGGCCAATAATCGGGTCGGGAATATGCTTGTATACGATAATGTCCTGAAGGGCTTAGAACGCTATGCCGGCAATAATATCGGATTCGCTCGCGTCTCGGTCGATTGGGTTCGCAAATACGAGTTATTCTTGCATAACGAGGGCAAAACACAGACTACTATCGCTATACACTTGCGGACGTTACGGGCGGTCCTCAACGATGCCAAAAGAGACGGGATAATCAGGGCTGCGCAATACCCGTTCGGGCGAGGACGGTACGAGATACAGGCCGGGGAAGGTCGGAAAATGGCCCTCACGCTGGAGCAGATCGGGAAGATCGCCCGATACGAGGACGGAAGCCGGGCAACTGCAAAATACCGCGATTATTGGCTGTTTCTCTATTTGTGCAATGGAATCAATGTCGCCGATTTCGTTAAGTTGAGGTACTGCGATATTGTCGGCGGGGAAATATGCTTCGTCCGTCAAAAGACGGAGCGGACGAGCCGGACGCGGAAAGAGGTCCGGGCCGTCGTTTCCGAACCGATGCAGCGTATTATCGATTCATGGGGTAATCCCCCCACGCCGGACAGTTATATTTTTCCCGTGCTGGTCGGTAATGAATCGGCGCTGGTTCAAAAGCGCAAGACGCAGTACCTGACAAGAGCGATCAACAAACGAATGGCAGCCGTCGGCGAGAAACTGGGGATCGGTCACATATCGACCTATACGGCCCGGCATTCGTTCGCTACGGTATTGAAGCGGTCAGGGGCAAATATTGCCTATATATCGGAATCGCTGGGGCATTCCGACTTAAAGACGACGGAAAACTACCTCGCATCCTTTGAGAGGGAGGAACGCGAAAAGAATGCGAAATTATTGACTGAATTTTGAAAGTATGGCACGGAGAGCGCAGATTGTAATCGATGCTAAAGACCTTGACGTTTACGATCAGTTAATCAATGAAATCAAGGCTAAAGGGTACGACGTAGACGAAAACACTGCGACGATTGAAATCCATGCTTTAGCAGGATACGAACCGACAGTATGTAAAGACTTATACATACTTGAAGACCGGTTAAATAATTACATAGCTGTCAACGGAAATAAGCGAGTGACCAAAACAGAGCTATGCAAAATCGCTCGCATATCCCGTCCTACATTAAACCGATGGATTGAAATGGGGGTTATTAGCTGGAATTATTTCGGTTCTTCGTTCGATTTACTGGGGCAATGGTTACTGATCTTTCAGGGGGAGCGACCCGATGATAATAATAAACTTATTGAGTGCGAATTTTGGGGTGATAGCATAACAGAGGTTTTCGATACGCGAAAGAAGGGATATAATTTCGCTTCGGAAATATTTTCGCCCTGTCTCGACATATCGTGTGCGTGTTGTCGATTATATCAGGAAGGCCCCTATTTATTACCCTCCAAAATAATAAGTATCGAGCAGATAAAAGAATGTGAAAAACGATATGAGCAACGGGGTAAATTTCGGTGGGGATTTTGGGATTATTGCCGCGTTATACTTGATACAGAGAGGAAAATACGGCAGGTAAGAAAGCGATATTACGAAAGAAAATATCACAGCTATAGTGTCCTTACACTTCCTGCAAAGATGAATCTAATCGCATTTTCCCAGCAAATAAGGCGGATTATAGATGATTTTATTTTATGACTTTACAATAAAACTACTTTTCCGCACTTTTTGCTGTAAAGTATGGAATTTGTAAAGTAATTGCGTTTTACGTTTTAAATACTTTTTATCACTTTTTGGCATAAAGTATTCAAAACGTAAAATAATTATCGATTTTCACGGATAACGCATTATGCTCATCTTTGTGTCACCTGTTGAGATGCAGGCGACACAACGGTACGGAATAACGCTTGTAAAGGTGCAAGCTACATTTATTTAGGGACGAATTCAGGACCGTTTGTGTTAAACACAGACGGTCTTTTTTTATTCAATCTGCTGCGGTGACGTAGTATAAATTTAAAATTATGGACGGAACCACTATGAACGATGCAATGCCTTTAGCCGCATTAACTATCGGACAGGCAAAGGAAGTGATCAGCGTATTAGTTGCGCAAGAGCTTCAAAAAGTTTTAACCCCCAAAGAAAAACCGGTGCGGGATGAGATGAATCTAAACGATGCACTACAGTTTCTACAAGAACAGGGGTTGTCAACAACCAAATCGGCCCTTTACAACAGAGTGTCTAAAGGTTCGATCCCTTACTGGAAAATCGGGCGTATGACTTTTTTCTCCCGTAAGGAGCTTTTGCAATGGATTGAAAGCCGGACCTATCGGCCGCATTCGCAATCGGACGAAGCGTTGAGGCTGGCAGAAAGTGCACGTAAAAAGTAGGAGGGCCGGCGATGAATGACAAAAGAGAAGCCGCCCGGATGGACGGCCCCGCAACATCTAAGGGATTCAGTATCGACTGCTGCAAAAATAGTCAAATTTCTTTGGCTTTTCACCAGCGCCGCGTATTTAATTTGCTATCCGACGGGGTTCCGCGCACAGTAGCCGACATTTCCGCCGATCTTCGCCTGTCAGACCCTCGGAGCGTTATTCGTGATCTGCGACACAAGGGGGTAGTCGTTTCGGATTTTTGGGTAAAATCGGAGTACGGCAGTCGCTATAAGCGATATTTTATCGAGCCGAGCGAGCCCCATATTACAGGAAAGGAGGGGCGCGATGAGTAAGCGCGATACGTTCTATTTTCCCCATGAATACAACGCAAAAGACGATCCCAAATGCGAGCGTCTTATTTGGGAGATGGGGATGGAAGGTTACGGGATGTTTTGGACGCTGCTCGAAGTATTGCGGGCGCAACCCGATTACACGTACCCGGTTGCCAACATCTCGATAATCGCACGGAAATACAATGCCGACGAAAACAAAATGCGCCAAGTCGTATTCGATTACGGATTGTTCACGATTATCGAGGACCGGATGTTTTTTTCCAACGGTTTAAAAATGCGTATGCAACCGATGGACGAAAAGCGCAACAGACAGTCGAGCGGCGGCAAAGAGGGCGCAAAAAAGCGGTGGGGGAATGGGGGCGAAAATAGGTTACCTAATGGGTACCCTATTAGCTTACTCAATGGGTTACCTTATAGCAATAAGATAATAATAGATAAGAAAAGAGGAGATGAGAGTAAAGGGGATTGTAAGGGGGTAGCCGTAAAAAGGGAAAGCAACAACGCATCGGCAACAACAGGCGCGGACAAGCCACGCAAGCGCCGCCGGCCTTCGCCAGCGTCGCCCACCCCCCGGCAGGAGCATATTTTGACGGGACCGGCTATCCCCGTAGAGACCGGGGCCGCCACAACGCCCGTTTCGGCCTAATATCCCGCAAAATTTCGATTATCTCGCCCGCTGCAAGGGTTTGTATCGCCCGCAATGAGAAAGCGCCTTAAAACGATCTATTTCGAGTTTTTCGTTTGACGGGGAAGATTTTCCCCGGTTGAGGGGCGAAAATCGGCATATCGATCTGCTATGCTCCGGTATTCGACAAACGGGCAGATACAAACAGCAAGTATCGAAATTTTGAATCACTATCGATGCCCGTCGGCGAGATCAAAAGGCCGATTTGTGTGTAAATTGTGTGCCGGAAAAATAAAGAGAGTTACGAAATTAATCCGTAACTCTCTGATTTTCTGGTGGAAGCACAGGGATTCGAACCCCGGACCCTCTGCTTGTAAGGCAGACGCTCTGAACCAGCTGAGCTATGCTTCCTTCTTCATGCAACCCGTTGTTTCCCGATTGCGAGTGCAAAGGTAGGTAAAATATTTTTACTTCCAAATATTCGCTCGCTTTTTTTCTCCTTTTCTTTTGAAAAATGATCTTTTTCGGGAAATCAGGGCCACGCGACGGAAAAAACATGCCGGCCGGACTCGAAACGATATGCGACCCGAAGTCCGTAGTAACGTCCCACTGCATTGACCAGCGCCAGTCCGAGCCCGGTCGATCCTTCTTTTTTATTTCCTTGGTAAAAGCGCTCGAAAATGCGCTCTCCGTCGAGCGACGCGTCGCCGTCATTGGCTACCGAAAGCGTACGATCCTCTATGTCGATTCGGATGCCGCCGCCCGCCGCCTTATGGATAAAGGCATTCTTGACCAGATTCGCCACGAGCACCGATGCCAGCGACTCGTTCATCCGAACCGCGAGCGGTCCGGCGCAATTCACCGAGCATGCGATGCCCCGCGATTCGTATATCTCTTCGCAAAGAGCGACTTGTTCGCGAACCAGACCGGCTATATCGACTTCCGTACTCTCGGGGAACTGCCCGTTGTCGATCTTCGTCAGAAGCAGCAGGGTTCTGTTGAGCCGTACGATGCCGCCCAGCGTCCGTTGCATCTGGAACAGCTCGCCCATTTGCTCTTCCGTGAGCTCGGTCCGGTCCAGCAGCCATTCGAGCCGGTTTCCGAGCACGGCCAAAGGCGTCTGCAACTCATGAGAGGCATTGCCGATAAACTGCTTCTGCCGATCGAACAGCTCGTCGGAACGGTCGGCGGCCCGTTGCGCCGCTTCGTTGAGCCGGCGGAATTCCGATATGTTCGTATCGTCCGGAACCGGAGGATTGTTCCTCCCGGGCACGTAGCCGTCGAGCCAGCGAAGCAAGGCATAAAGCGGACGCATGCTGCGGTGGAGAACCCATACGGTCACGCCGACGATCGTAACCAGCAACAGGAAGTAGAGGGAAACGACCCACCCCAGAATCGTCTCGAGCAAATCGTCCTTTTCGAACGTAGGAGTGGCTACCTTCAGTTCGAAATAGTTCCCGTCCCGGTCCTGAAACACGGTCGTCAGTATCCGGGCCGGCTCCGTCTCGTCCTTTTCGGGAATAAACACTTCGGCGTCATAGTAAACGATGCGGGGGTGTTCCGAAGCATAAGCCTCGTCGACCGGAGCGATCGAATAGCTGTTGTTCGAACCGCTGTTCAGTGAGGGCTGCGCGCGACCTGCCAGCATCCGCGTGACGATCAGCTCCGAATAGTCTTCTAGGGCGTCGTCGGCCTCGTCGTTGATTTCGTCGACCATCGCTGCATAGAACAGCACGGCCCAAAGGGCCAGCAGCGGCAGCAGAACGAGCGAAAGGCGGAGCGCGATGCGATAGATCAGTTTCATGCGACAAGGGGATCAATCGGATTCGGATGCTACGAGCTTATAGCCGAACCCGTAAACGGCCTTGACCTCGATGGATGCTCCGGCTTCGGCGAGCTTGCGACGAAGATTTTTCACCTGGGCGTACAGGAAATGAAAACTGTCCGCCTGATCGGCGTGATCGCCCCATACGGCTTCGGCCAGCACCGTCTTGTCGACCAGATGTCCGGGTCGCTGCATGAAATAGAAAAGGATATCGTACTCCTTTTTCAGCAAAGAAAGTTCGCGGCCGGCCACCGAGACGCGCCGACTCTCGGGGTCGAGCGACACATTGCCCGAAACGACGGTCATATCTCCTCCGCTGCGGCTGCGGCGCAACACGCTTTTGACGCGGGCCAGCAACTCGGCCGTATGGAAAGGCTTGGCAAGATAGTCGTCCGCGCCACGGTCCAGACCGAGTACCTTGTCCTCGAGCGAGTCGCGAGCCGACACGATGATCACGTTCTCCTTGCGGCGCAGCTCCTTGATCCGCTCGAGCAGCCGCAGCCCATTGCCGTCGGGCAGCATGATGTCGAGCAGGATGCAGTCGTAGTCGTATCCGGACACGCGCCTGTCCGCCTCGGCATAAGTCGCGGCCGTCTCGACCACGTACCCTTCCTGCCGCAGCGCACGTTGCATGACCTCCCGGAGCGAAGGCTCGTCCTCGACGATCAGAATCTTCATACGGCAAATGTACGGAATTGATTTTGTAAAGAAATTGAAACGAAGAAATATCGGCGGTTCAAAACGGTCTTCTGAAAAGCTCTTCGGCCGCCGGATGTCCGACCTTCCGCAAGGCCCGCAAGACGCCGCCTATGTCCTCAGCCGCGCAAAAAAGCGAGTCATCAGTTCCTCGCACTCGTCTTGCAGAACGCCTCCCCGGACCACTGTCTTCGGGTGGAACGGCGAGGGCGATAGCCGTCCGGCGCCCCGTTTGGGGTCGGACGCCCCGTAGACGACAGCGCCCAACTGGCTCCAGAAACATGCCCCGGCACACATCACGCACGGCTCGACGGTCACATAGAGCTTGCATTCGGCCAGATACTTTCCCCCGACGGACGAGGCGGCGGCCGTGATAGCCTGCATTTCGGCATGAGCCGTAGCGTCCGACAGCGTCTCGACCAGATTATGTCCTCGACCGACGATGCGGCCGTTCCATACGACGACCGCTCCGACCGGGACCTCGCCCTGCTCGAACGCCTTCCGCGCTTCGGTTAGGGCCTGCCGCATGAAACGCTCGTCTTCGCTGAGTTGTTCGTCTATCATTTTTCCTTATAGGTTCGGACGCTCGAAAGTTGCGGTCCTCGGAAAACCGCAACTTTCGCGTGCAAACAAAAACAAAAATAGCCGAAATATCGGAAACCGGAACGTCCGGCAGCAAAATTATTCGCTGAAGTCCAGATTGCTGGGTTTAGGCAATGCGTCCCATCCGCTTTCGTTCGTCGTCGCCACGGAACGGTCGACCACCTCGAAGCTCAGGTCGCTGAACCAAATCTTCCCCGTACCGTCCAACAGAGCGCCGTAGGCTAAGTTGGTCGCCTGTTGCGGCACGTCGAGCACGATCTCGTACTTTTTCCATCCGGTCGTGCCGCGAACGGCCCGCCCATGCATATTGTCGAAAGCGAGCGACCGAGCGCCCTGTCCGTCGACGCGGAACCAGAATCCGGCCCAGCCGGCCACGTCCTGCGATTTCATGTAGCCGCTCATCCGGACCCGTTTGCCGGCGTACTCGGAGGGCAGGCACTGTTGCATCAGCGTTCCGAACCCGTCGCCCGGCACATCGGTATCCCGGCGAATAGCGACCGTCGGCTTACCGTCTTTCGTTTCGTCCGGATCGATACCTATCCGGTAGGCCTCGACTCGCGTTCCCGCCGCGAACCAGTCCTTCGGTATCCGATTCTCCCCCCGAACGAATGGAGACGTCCCGCTATGGAGCCCGTCCGTTCCGACCGGACGTCCGAAAGCCAGTGCCGTGACGAACAGCAGCGGTACGTAAGCCAACGCTTTCCACCCGGACCGGCTCCGCACGCGCCCCATCATCCGGATACGTCTTTTCACCGAACAGTCTCCGTGAAATCCCGTTGCCTGAGCGAACAGTTTCTCGCCGACGCACTTGCGAATAACGAGCATCTGATAGGAGCGACGCTCGACTCCCCGGCCGAGCACGTAACGGTCGGCCTGAAACTCGTGAATCTCCCGCATGTCCCGGCGGATCAACCAAATAAAAGGATCGAACCACAGGACGACCTGGCACAGATTGAGAAAAAGCGAATCGAAAAGATGACCGAAACGACGGTGCGCATCCTCGTGGGTCAGTATCTCATGGGAATTGTATTCGAAATCACGTCGGGATATGACCACGTAGCGTCCCAACGAACAGGCCGTCGTATCGTCCGGAACCACGATCAGCCGGCATTTGCCATGCTTCAGCGTCTTACGGCCCAGAATCAGCCGTATCGTAACGATCGCTTCACGAAACATTTTCACCAGCAAGAACAGCACTCCGACACTATACGCGAGGAGGAGCAAGCCGGCCCACGACAGCCCGGGCGCGGGGCGCTCGGATATTCCGTGCGGAGAATCGTTCGTTTCCCCGGCAACGAAGACCTCCGGTTTCCGCTCTGCGTCCGGCTCTCTTCCGACCTCAGAGGTCGCAACAGCGACAGGGGAATGAGCGGTCGTCGGGACCGGTACGGGCGACGGCAGCAAAGGCGCTACGAACGCGCAGACCGCAATCGGCAGCAAGATAGCCCGGTTCAGGCCAAAACACGTCTCTTTCCTCATCAAAAGGAAATAGCATGCGTAGAGCAATGCCGTAACAGCCGACGCTTCCAGCAAGATAGATCAGCAATCCGTTCATGGCTTCTCATTTTGAGATCCGGCTTCGACCTGCCGGATCAGTTCTTTGATTTCCTCGGGAGTGATTTTCTTCTCCTCCACGAACATGGACAATACGGAGAGGTAGGAGCGATTGAAATACTTGCCGACCGCATTCTGCAGCGACATCCGGCCGAACTCCTCGCGCGACAGGAGCGGAAAATAACGGTAAGTCGTCCCGAAACGCTCGTGACCGACAAAACCTTTTTCTTCCAGACCCCGCACGATCGTCGATACGGTGTTGTAATGCGGCTTCGGCTCGTCCATATCCCGAATGAGATCGTGAACGAACAGCGCTCCCCGATCCCAGAACCGCTCCATAATCTCCTCTTCTCGATTAGTCAGATGTTTCATCTCGTCGACAGTTGGTTTACATTCGTTTCATAAGGCTCTCAATGTAAATATAACTATATTTTTAGTTTACGAACGAAAAACACATTATTTTTAACTATAAAATTTAGTTAAACAATTATTGTTTTGATAATCAGTGTAATATAATTATCGATTTCGCGCAAGATATTCCGATTCCTCGGTGCCGGTACGGTTCCGCAGCGGACATGAGCCGAAAGGTCGCTCGGTTCGGGCCGTGTGTTCCGCCATGCGTGTCCGGAAAAAAAACGGCCGGGAAGATTCCGGTTCGACTAAATTTGCTACCTTTGAAGTCCGTTTGCGGGCGTGCGGCGCCGACCGGGTATATCTCGCCCCAAAAGACAGGCTATGAAAAACGAAACGATGTACAGAACACACACCTGCGGAGAACTCCGCATGGAAAACCTGAATCAGACCGTCACGCTGGCCGGCTGGGTACAGAAAGTGCGCAACCTGGGCGCGATGACCTTCATCGACCTGCGCGACCGGTACGGCATCACGCAGCTGGTCGTCGAGGAGCACTCGTCCGCCGAGTTGCTCGAAACGGCCTCGCATCTGGGCCGCGAATACGTGATCCGCGCGACGGGCCGCGTCGTCGAACGGGCATCCAAGAACGCCAAGATACCGACCGGCGAAATCGAGGTGGTGCTCGAAAGCCTCGACGTGCTGAACGCTTCGCTGACTCCGCCGTTCACGATCGAGGATCAGAGCGACGGAGGCGACGAACTGCGGATGAAATACCGCTTTTTGGATCTGAGGCGCAATCCGCTCCGCAACGCGCTGATGCTGCGTCACCGGATGGCTCACGAGATACGTAACTTTTTGGATAGCCGGGGATTCCTCGAGATAGAAACTCCTTACCTGATCAAGTCCACGCCCGAGGGAGCGCGCGACTTCATCGTGCCGTCGCGGATGAACCCGGGCGAGTTTTACGCGCTGCCGCAGTCTCCGCAGACTTTCAAGCAGCTGCTGATGGTCGCCGGATACGACCGCTATTTCCAGATCGTTCGCTGCTTCCGCGACGAGGACCTGCGGGCCGACCGTCAGCCCGAGTTCACTCAGATCGACTGCGAGATGTCGTTCGTCGACCGCGAGGATATCCTGAACGTATTCGAGGATTTGGCCAAGTACCTGTTCCGAACGATTCTGGGCAAGGAGTTCACCGAAGCCTTCCCCCGCATCGGATGGACCGAGGCTATGGAAAAGTATGGCTCGGACAAGCCCGACCTGCGCTTCGGCATGACGTTCAACGACCTGAGCGAAGAGGCCCGGGGCAAAGGATTCGGCGTATTCGACTCGGCCGAGTATATCGGAGCGATCTGCGCCGAGGGCTGCGCCGGATACACGCGCAAGCAGCTCGACGCCCTGACCGAATTCGTCAAACGTCCTCAGATCGGAGCCAAGGGCTTGGTTTACGTGCGCTGCGAAGCGGACGGCAGCTATCGGTCGAGCGTCGACAAGTTCTACGGACAGGAGGACCTGGCCCGGTGGGCCGCCCGATGCGGAGCCAAGCCGGGCGACCTGCTGCTGATTCTGAGCGGTCCGAAAAAAAGCACGCTATCGGCCTTGTGCGAGTTGCGGCTGGAAATGGGCGAGCGGCTCGGACTTCGTCCCCACGACCGGTTCGCGCCGTTGTGGGTCGTCGATTTCCCGTTGCTCGAATGGGACGACGAGACGCAGCGTTACTATGCGATGCACCATCCTTTCACGTCGCCCAAGAGCGAGGACCTCGCGCTGATGGACACCGATCCGGGTCGCGTCCGTGCCAATGCCTACGATTTCGTCGTGAACGGCGTTGAGGTCGGCGGAGGCTCGATCCGTATTTTCGACTCGGAGCTCCAGCAGAAAATGTTCCGCGTACTGGGCTTCTCGGCCGAAGAGGCCGAGAAGCAGTTCGGTTTCCTGACGAACGCTTTCAAGTACGGCGCCCCGCCCCACGGAGGTATCGCTTTCGGGTTCGACCGCTGGTGCGCGTTGTTCGGAGGAGCCGACTCGATCCGCGACTACATTGCCTTCCCGAAGAACAACTCGGGCCGCGATACGATGATTGACTCGCCCTCGGTCGTGTCCGACGCCCAGCTTGACGAACTGTCGCTGTCGGTCCGCGAGCCGCAGCGGCACGCATAGCGTCTCTCTGTTTCCCCGACGAGGAAAAAATCCGAAAACAGCGAGATGGTCCGGTCCGAAGCCGGGGCATCGCGCTATCTGAAAATGCCCGCAATCGGGCATCTGCCGGAACGTTTCGAAGTCGAACCTGCATAAGCCGTTTCGCAAGATTCAGCCGAATTCATGTCCGCCCGAGATGTCAGGCTCTTGCTTATCGGGACCGGCCCTCCGCGGTCTCGAAACCGGTCTTGGCGAACAGACCGGCCAAATGATCCTTTTGCCGACGTTTCATGCGGCCTTTGACTGCGAATACGGACAACCGTTTCCATCCGCCGCAGCGAGACGGTCATGAAAAAACGGGCGACATTTTTTTCAGAAGGCCCTCCGTTTCAAATTCGTTACAAAATCGTTGCGGAGCTTTGTCCTACCGAACAAAGCGAAGTTTAACCCGATAAAATTTGAAACGCTATGAAAAAGTTCTTATTTCTCGCGGCCGCCCTGCTGGCCCTCGGAATTTCCACCGCGTGCGCCGACAGCGACCGCCCGATCGACGTGGCTCAGCTTCCCCAGAAGGCGCAGCAATTCATTCAGAAGCATTTCGCCGGCGAAAAAGTCGCTCTGGCCAAGGTGGAGCGCGATTTTCTGGAAGTCCGCTACGAGGTGATCTTCACCGACGGCGCGAAGGCCGAGTTCTACAAGGACGGCGAATGGAAAGAAGTGGATTGCCGTTATTCGTCGGTTCCCGCTGCGGTGGTCCCCGCGCAGATCGCGCAGTACGTGTCCGGACACTATCCCGATGCGTCCATCGTGCAGATCGACCGTGACAAGCACGACTACGAGGTCAAACTCTCCAACGGATTGGAACTGACGTTCGACCTGAAGTTCAATCTGATCGATATAGACGACTGACGCCGTGCGACGACGGAATTACGTACATACCCGATACTGAATGTGAGAAAGTTATGAAAAAGTTCGTTTTCATTGCAACGATAGCCTGTGCGGCATGTATGCTGTACGGATGCGACAAGAGCGAAGACGGAGGCGGTCCGGCGGTAAGTCCCCGGGCGGAAGCGGCTCTGTTGGCGAGATACCCTGCGGCAACCGATGTCGTATGGAGAACCAGCGGCAATTATTCCGTGGCCGAGTTCAGTTTGCCGGCCGTGCGCGCCGCAGTCCACGGCGGGCGGGACCACGCTGCCTGGTTCGATGACGGGGGCGAGTGGTACATGACCGAGACGGATATCGTTTTCGGCTCCCTGCCGTCAGCCGTGCAGGCGGCGTTCCGCGACAGCGAGTATGCCGGGTGGCGGATCGACGACGTGGATATGCTCGAGCGCGAAGGTGTCGAAACGGTTTATGTGATCGAGGCGGAAGGCCGGTCCGGAGGCCGGGAGACCGAGGTCGATCTCTATTATTCTTCTGACGGCGTGCTGGTTAAGAAAGTCGTGGACGCCGATTCCGACTACGATTACGGCGATTACATTCCCGCACGGCCTACCGGTGAAGTGGAGAGTTTCGTACAGACGCGTTATCCCGGGGCCCGGATCTTGGATGTCGAGCGCGAGAACGGCATGACCGAGGTTGAAATCCTCGACGGAACCGTATGCCGCGAGCTGCTTTTCGACGCGACGAACTCGTGGGTGCATACCAAGACCGAGCTGAATGCAGGGGAGGTCCCCGCGTCGATCATGCAGGCCCTTTCCGCTTCGGAATATGGCGGGTATCGTATCGATGACGTCGATCGCTACGAGACTCCGCAGAAGGAGTTCTATCGCTTCGATTTGGAGTCGGCCTCCGGCGACGTGAAGATCGACATTGCCTTGGACGGGACGCTGAGCGTCGTGACGCCGGAGATTTCCGGGCCCGGAACCGGGAACGGTTCGATGCTGGACGATGCGGCTGCGCGGTTCATCGCCGAAAAGTATCCGAATGCCCTGGTTCGGGAATTCGATTGGGACGACGGCTTGCTCGAAGTGGAAATTTACCACGAGGGTAAGGAAAAAAGCGTTTGCTTCGATGGGGCCGGCCGGTGGGTGAAGACCGAGTGGGACGTGAGGCTTTCCGAACTGCCTGATGCCGTAAGGACGGCCATAGCCGGGTCGCAGTATGCGTCGTACCGCGTGGACGATATAGAATACGTGCAGACGTCCGGGACCGAATATTACCGGATAGAGTTGGAACGAGGCGATTCCGAGGCGACGCTGCGCGTCGATGCGAGCGGAAACATGCTGTGAGTTGTCTGAGGACTTCCCGACATGATAATAAGGGAGGAGTCCGACGAGTCGCTCTTTTACGATTTCACCCCTGTCAGCATGATTTCTGACAGGGGTGATTTCTATTTTAGGGACTGGATGAACAGCCTCTCGGTCGGTCCGCTCCGTTTGTCCGGTTCCGGCGCACGGGCAGACTCGTCGTTTCGGGGAGCGGCCTGTGCCGGAAATCCTTGCCGTCCCTTGCCAAGGGAAAATCGGTGCGGAGAGAAGGGTCGGCCTATTGCTGTGCAATGAAAGCCTCCAGACGCTTGACCGCAGCGGCCGATGCTTCTTCGCCCGGCTGAGGCGCTTCTTCGGGGATCGCTCCGGCTACCAGATTCAGGCAAAGGTCGAATCGCTCGGCAGCGAGCGCCGCGTCGATCAGGGGCTTGACCAAGGCTTCGAGCAAGCTTCTCAGCGGAAGGCTACTACCTCCCAAAGACAACTCGAAGCTCGGATCGATCATCGAGATAACGGTAGAGAGCAGGCCGAATACCGGAGCGGTCTGCTCCTTGCTGACATATACGGTCATCTTGTCGCCCTCCTTCTTGAAATAGAGCGGAATACCCACCGTTGTGATCGTTCCCGGATCGAGCGGGCCGAGTTGAGCCTTGCTCGGATCGTTCTTGAGCATCAGGTTCAGGTTCGGTACCAGATAGAGGGCGCCGTCCTTTACGTACCATTTGATCGCGTTCAGCGGGCTATGCACGAAGACGGGGCTGATCTGTTCGCCGCTCAGGGCCGGCATCATGTCGTTCAGCAGGTTGGAGTTGTAGGTCGCCGTCAGGTTGCCGTCCGCCTGAAAGTCGATATTGACGACGGCCATCGAGCCTTTGAGCAGTGCGCCCAGAATCTGGACGATGAATTGCGAGCCGCTGATGTCCTGCTCCGTTTCGATCGAGATGGGGGTCAGCGTGGCCGTACCGAAGTCGTCCGTTTCGAGGTTCAGGTTCCACACGCCGATGATGTCCGACTTGTAGGTCGGGGTCAGATTCAGCGTCAGCCGGCCGTCGCGCAGCTCGCCGCTCAGCGTGATGTCGCGCGAGGCGTTGCTGCTCGTGCCTTCGAAGACGTTGAACAACGGCGTGGTCATCTTCACGTCGGTGAATGTCAGGCCGGTTTCGCCCGGAACCGCATAGTCGGGAATCGAAATCGTCAGCTGGTTGGCGTCGGAGCCGCTGATCTGGGCCGTTTCGCCCGAGAGCAGCAGGACACTTTGGCCTCCCACGTTGATCTGCAGCTTGTCTCCGGTATAGGAGCCTACGGCCTCGTCCAACGGAACGGAGTAGTTGGCCGTTGCATTGTCGTCGTCGCATGCGGTCATAAGAAGCGCCGCGCACAGAACGGGAAGGGCAGACAGGAGAATTTTTTTCATGTTGAATTTTTAAGTTAAGTTTAATTAATGATGGTGCTCGTATGCACTGTTTGTTTCCGTTTTTCGTCGTTTACGAGCGGATGACGATCCTGGCCGAGGAAGGTTTTCCGATTTTGTTATTATTGTTTATCCGCTTCATAACGAGAATATTCCTTGCTTTTCGATTCCGAATCGCTAAAATGTACAACGCCGGCGGGACCGAAAAGTTACAGCCGTGCGCTTTTTCCGTTTTTTATTTGGAAAAGTGAAACCATGTGGATTATCTTTGCTCCATTCCCCGTTTTCGTCCGAATGCGGGGAGCGTGAATTTAAATGCTCTTCTATGAAAAAAATTTTTACTCGCATCTTCCCTCTGTCGCTGTTGCTGCTGAGTTCCTGCATCAAGGGAGAACCTCGCAATACGGAAGCCGACATCGTCCGTTGCATTCTTCCCGCCGATATACTCAAGTCGGAGCCGACGATCGACGACAACAGCGTGCAGGCTTTCGTCGTAGGTGGCGTGGATATGAAGAAGCTCGCGCCGGAATTCGAACTGACTCCCGGCGCGACGATTTCGCCCGAGTCGGGCACCGAGCGCGATTTCACCGAGGACCAGCAGTATACGGTTACTTCCGAGGACGGAGTTTGGCAGAAAACGTACCGCGTGAGCATCACGCAGTCCGACATGCAGACCAAATACGACTTCGAGAACTGGAAAAAGCAAGGCAGTTACGTGATTCCCTATGAGATCATGGGCGATCAGATCCAGAACATCTGGTCGTCGGGCAATTCCGGCTTTGCGCTGACCGGCGGCGGCGGGTCGTACGACAAGTTCCCGACGGCCTATACCGAGGAGTCTCACTCGGGTCAGTGGGCGGCCAAACTCGTTACGCGCGCTACCGGAACGTTCGGCGTCAATCTGAAGATGCCCATCGCGGCGGGTAACCTGTTCATCGGTACGTTCGACGGTATGAGCGCGACGAAAGATCCGATGAAAGCGACCCGTTTCGGAATGACTTTCGGCCGCGAGCCCCTGCGGCTCACGGGCTATTACCGTTATCAGTCGGGTGGCGACATTACCGATGAGAACAACCAATTGGTGGTTCCCGCGCGCCGCGACTCGTGCAATATCTACGCCGTGCTTTACGAGACCGACGATGAAGTGGAGTGCCTCTATGGCGACAACGTGCTGACTTCTCCGAATCTGGTGGCGGTCGCCTTGGTCGATCAGCCCGAGGAGACGGATGTATACAAGAAGTTCGATGTCGAGTTCGAGTATCGGAAGCCGTACGATCCGCAGAAGTCGAAGGAGTTCAAGTACAAGCTGGCCGTCGTTTTCACGTCGAGCCGCGACGGCGGCCGGTTCCGGGGCGCGGTGGGCAGCACGCTGTGGATCGACGACGTGGAGGTCGTTTGTCGGGAGCCTCTGGCCGGGGAGCAGTAAAATCCAGTGAATATGAAAAAAAAACTATATATTCTGTTGGCGCTGGCCTGCCTGTGCGGCACGCTTTCCGCGCAACGCAAGTTCGAATATCGGGTCAAGGCCGGATTCAACGTGGGCGGCGCGCTGCCGATTCCGTTCCCTGCCGAGATACGGAAAATCAAGTCTTATAATCCGACGATGGCCTTTTCGATCGAGGGCAACATCATGCGGCGGTTTACCGACAAGTGGGCCCTGCTGAGCGGTATTCGTCTCGAAACGAAGGGGATGTCCACCAAAGCGCGCGTCAAGAATTACGCGATGACGATGAATGTCAGCGTCGGCGACGAGCCGGGGGAGATCAGCGGCGTGTTCACCGGCATGGTCAATACGAAAGTCCGCAACGAGTATATCACGCTGCCCGTGCTGGTGCTCCGCGAGCTGTCTCCGCGCTGGGACCTGAGAGCCGGTCTCTTTTTCTCCTGCCTGATCGAGGGCGGCTTCGACGGGACCGCCTACGACGGATATATGCGCGAGGGCAATCCGGTCGGCACGAAGGTGGGCGTCGAGGCGGCCTCTTACGATTTCAGCAGCGACGTGCGCACGTTCAACTGGGGCGGCGAGATCGGAGCCGAGTTCGCCGCTTACAGGCATCTGACGGTGTACGCCGATCTGACATGGGCTTTCAACTCTCTTTTCCCGAAGGATTTCAAGAGCATCGGTTTCCCGATGTACAACGTGTATCTGAATATAGGCTTCGGCTACGTCTTTTAGCTCGGACCGTTCGGGCGGACAGCCCGGTTGTCCGGCAAAAATACGGAGGGCGTCTCACAAACGTGAGACGCCCTCCTGTATTTATTCGGCGAGTCCGGACGAGTTTGCGGATTGCACGGCTATCGGTATGCTGAAAAGCCGTCGATCTGTCTGCCAGATCGGAGCCGGTCGTTGCAGGTTTTCCGGAATCCGCATCGCCCGGTCCGAAAGTTTGCCCGAAAGCCGGCCTCTTTCGGAATCAGTCGGCTGTCGTCAGTGCGATGTCGTCGATCTGATAGCCTGCTGCGCGCGACTCGAAGCGGACGATCAGATTTTTGGCATGGGGAATGCCGTCGCTCAGCGTAATCTGAGCCCATCTTTTATTGGCCGGGCGCGCGTCGTCCCCGATAATCAGCGGCGTGAATGTGCCGCCGCCGTCGCTGACGCTGACGGTCAGTTCTCCCGGCTTGTATCCCTGTTCCGAGTTGGCGCAGCCGAACTGCAGGACCGGAGCGGACGAGGCCAAGGACGCGTTCAGGCCCGAAATAGTGAAATAGGCTCCCGACGAGTTGAATGTCAGATTGTTGCCTCCCGAAGCCCCGACGTAGGCGGACGACGGGTTTTGGGCCGATACCGTGACGCCGGCTCCGGCATATTCGGCTTCGGCATACGACCAGCCGGTGAACTTGGCTACCTGAGTGGCTGTGGAGACCGTCGCTGCTCCCATCGTCTCGAGGTAGTCGATCCGTCCCGACGGAAAGAGTATCTGTACCTGCTCTTCGGTTACATCGGTGGAGACGGTGATGCTGACGCTCAGCCTGCCGGAGGTCGGCTCGGGTGTGTCGTCGATTTCGATGAGATAGAGTTTGCGGGCTTCCAGCGTGAGTTCCTGTTCGTACTGCGCTTCGCCTGCCGTCACGACGAGCGTCGCGCTGCCCGGCAGGAAGTAGCCGGTCCGTTCCGCGTCGTCGCCTTCGAAGTTCAGGATGCCCTCGATTTGCCGGACGCTCGCCGAGCGGACCGGATGCGCTGCCGCGAAGTCGTCGGTATAGGAGATTCGCACGCCCGCGTTGGTCTGGGCGCAGGAGACGGAGGCCTCGCTCTGCTTGCCGACGCTGATGCGGGTTGGGGCCGATCCCCCGTAGACCGGCGTGTCGAATTGCGGGGTCTCGAACGGTTCCGAGTAGGCGGTCAGCAGGTAGTCTCCCGCCGTCAGTTCGATCGGATCGGGAGTCTCCCCGATAGGCGATATCGTCCGGACGATATCGCCGTCGCGCGAGATTTCGAGCGTGAATGCGGTCGCATCGCTGCTTTTGGTCCGGCTCACCGTGACCGACGGATCGACGTCGAGACGGATTTGCAGTCGGCCGGTTCCCTCTTCTGAGGCATGTTCCGAACACCCTGCCGCTGAGATCAGCAGCAGGGAAATGATTCCCAGTTTGTTCATCGTTTGTCGTTTTAGGCGGTTGCGGAAATAGTGGAGGATTCGGGGACCGTGCGGCTTTCCCGAACGGCCGTGCGGTTGCCGGATAGGGCTTTCATAGGGCGTGGACCGAGCCGGGATACTTCCGGATCCGGAGATCCGATCGGGAGAGAACTTGCGCCGGATGCGCTACGACGAATCCGGATGCCGAGGCATACCGGGGCCTGCGTCTGCAGTCGGGTGATTGAATTGTGTTTCATAGATATAATAAGGATTTAGGTGAATTGTGGGATTCCTTATTTGTGAGCGCGATGCGCGTATTTCAAAAATAAATGAAAAAAATCGGAATTGCAAGTAATCCGTTCAGGCACACTTCTTTCCTCTCGGAGAACTTCCCCGGGCCGCTGCGAACGGGACGTTCACGGCGACCGCCGGCAGCAAATAGACGGAAGCACGGCGCGCCGGGACGAAATTTTGAGTAACTTTACGGCGCATCGCGCGAAGGGAGAGGATGGGGCCGTCTCCGGCGCGGGCGCAAACGAACGAAAGCTATGGAGCGCATTCTGTTTTTGGGATTGGGATACATCGGTCTTCCGACGGCGGCTCTCGCCGCTTCGAGAGGCTTGGAAGTGGTCGGCGTGGACGTCGATCCGGCGATTGTCGGGAAGGTGAACCGGGGCGAGATTCATATCGTCGAGCCCGGCTTGGCCGAGGCGGTCCGCGAAGCCGTGTCGGCCGGGCGTCTGCGCGCGTCGCTCGAGCCTGTGCCCGGCGATGTCTATGTCGTGGTCGTGCCGACTCCGTTCAAGGGAAATCACGAGCCCGACGTGTCGTACGTCGAGGCGGCCACGCGCTCGGTCGTTCCGCTGCTCAAGGAGGACGATCTGTTCGTCATCGAATCGACTTCGCCGGTGGGGACGACCGACCGGATGGCGCGGCTGATTTTCGCCGAGCGTCCCGAACTGGAGGGGAAGCTGTCCGTAGCCTATTGTCCCGAGCGGGTGCTGCCGGGCAACGTGCTTTACGAGCTGGTGCATAACGACCGCGTCATCGGCGGCATCGACGACCGTTCGACGCGGCGCGCCATGGAGTTCTATGCCCGTTTTGTCGAGGGCAAGCTTCATGCGACCGATGCGAAGACGGCCGAGATGTGCAAGCTGACCGAGAATTCCTCGCGCGACGTGCAGATCGCTTTCGCCAACGAGCTGTCGTTGATCTGCGACAAGGCGGGTATCAATGTCTGGGAGCTGATCGAGTTGGCCAACAAGCATCCCCGCGTCCACATCCTCCAGCCGGGAAGCGGAGTGGGGGGGCATTGCATCGCGGTCGATCCCTATTTCATCACTTCGGAGTTTCCGGTCGAGTCGCAGTTGATCGCCAAGTCGCGCGAAATCAACAACTACAAGGCTTTCTGGTGCGCCGAGCGGATTCGTGAGGCCGTTCGCGGCTTCAAGGTGCGCGAGGGTCGTCCTCCGCGCGTGGCGCTGATGGGACTGGCTTTCAAGCCCGATATCGACGATTTGCGCGAAAGCCCGGCCAAGTACATCGTTTCCAAGGTGATGGAGGCCGAGGACGCCGACTATATGATCGTCGAGCCGAACGTGCGCGAGCATCGGGTCTATAAGCTGACCGATTATGCGGAAGCCTATGCGCAGGCCGACATCGTGGCGTTTCTGGTCGCTCACGCTCCTTTCCGTTCGCTGGCGTACCGGGACGATGCCGTGATACTCGATTTTTGCGGAATATTCAGAAAATAGACTTTATCTAATGAAAAAGGTGATGCTGGTTTTCGGGACTCGTCCCGAGGCGATCAAAATGGCCCCGCTGGTACGGGAGTTCCGACGGCATCCGGACTCTTTCCGGACGGTCGTCTGCGTCAGCGGACAGCACCGCGAGATGCTCGATCAGGTGCTGAGGCTGTTCGCTATCGAGCCCGACTACGATCTGAACATTATGAGGCAGGGACAGGATCTCTACGACGTGACTTCCCGCGTGCTGACGGGCATGCGCGACGTGCTCGACGAGGCCTGTCCGGACGTGGTGCTGGTTCACGGCGACACGACGACCTCGACGGCCGCCGCACTGGCCGCCTTTTACCGCCGCGTTCCGGTCGGACACGTCGAGGCGGGACTGCGCACGCACGACATATACAGCCCGTGGCCCGAGGAGATGAACCGCCAGATCACGGGCCGGATCGCTTCGTATCATTTCGCCCCGACGGAACTCTCGCGCCGGAATCTGCTCGGTGAGGGAGTCGATCCCGGGAAGATTCTGGTGACGGGCAATACGGTGATCGACACGCTGCATACGGTGGTGGAGCGGATCAGGAGCGACAGGGAGCTGGCCGGCCGGTTGGCCGGCGAGTTGCTTGCAGGCGGGTACGACACGGCGCGTCTCGACGGATCGCGCCGCATGGTGCTCATTACCGGTCACCGGCGCGAGAATTTCGGCGACGGATTCGTGCGGATATGCTCGGCGATCAAGCATCTGGCCGAGACTTATCCCGATGTCGATTTCGTTTATCCGATGCACCTCAATCCGAACGTGCGCCGGCCGATTCACGAGGCGTTCGGGAATTCGTCCCTGCCGAACCTGTTCCTGATCGAGCCTCTCGAATATCTGCCGTTCGTCTGCCTGATGGAGCGGAGCGCGATCGTGCTGACCGATAGCGGAGGCATTCAGGAGGAAGCCCCGGGGCTCGGCAAGCCCGTGCTCGTCATGCGCGATACGACCGAGCGTCCCGAGGCGCTCGATGCCGGAACGGTCCGCTTGGTCGGCACCGATTATGACCGAATCGTCGGGGACGTCAGCGCGCTGCTCGACGATCCCGAGCATTACAGGACCATGAGTCAGGCCGTCAATCCTTACGGGGACGGAAAAGCCTGCGGCCGGATCGTGCAGTTTCTGAAGTAAAACGCTTCCGGCGCCGATCGGCCGGTCGGATGCCGGCGCTTCGTCTTTGGAACCTTGAGCGAGCGATGAGGCGTGCGGTATGTGGTCGTTAGTTTTTGGAGCGCCGTTCCGGTTTTAGGGAGCGGCGCTTCGTCTTTCTCCCGAACATGCCGTCGGGCCGGCTGATTGCCGTCGAATAGTCGTCCGGCAGAGTATTCCGGCACCGATGATTTCCGGCGTCGAGGCTGGGGAGAGGATGCGGCGACATGCACGGAAGCGGTATTGCCCGTGCGTTGAGGAAAGCGGCGGCCGAACTCCGACCGGGTCCGTATCTTCGTTATAAGTTGCGTTCCGAGCGAATCCGTTCGAGCAGTCCGTCGCTGGCGTCCTCGATCAGGTCCAGTACCAGCTCGAATCCCGCGTCGCCCCCGTAGTACGGGTCGGGGACTTCCGTGCAGTCGGACTTCCGGCAGAAATCGGTCATTTTACAAATGGCGGCTCCGGACTCCGTTTTGCGGCCCAGTCTGCGCAACTCGCGCAGGTTGCGGTCGTCCATGCCGACGATCCGGTCGAAACGGTCGAAGTCTTCGGGCGCGACGGGCCGGGAGATCGAATCGAGGCGGTAGCCCCGCCGCGCGGCATGCGCTTTCATTCGCGGGTCGGCTCCGTCGCCGGCATGGTAGCCGATCAGCCCCGCCGAGTCGATCTCGAACCGCCCGGCGAGCCCGGCTTTTTCGACCCGGTCGCGGAAAACGGCCTCGGCTGCCGGCGAGCGGCAGATATTTCCGAGACAGACGAACAGGATCTTATACTTTTCGTTCATATTCATCGGGTTGTCTTGCGACCGGCCGACCTTTTCCCCGATCGGCCTTCGGTCGTTCCCGGCAAAGGTACGAAAAGTTCGCGAACGGTCCGGTGTCCGGTATCCGCGGAAGCGAGTCCTGCCACCGGAGAAGAGGCGTCAATAGTCGATGCGCAGAAAATCGCCCCGAACGTTGAATTCGAGATCGGTTCCGTCCGAAAGCTCGATGCCGTACCTGCGGCGGTCCCGGTCGATCTTGACGACCGGCCGATCGGGATAGTTCCGTTTCAGGTAGTCGGCGATGCGGAGCGGAATGATGCTCTGGGGTACGGTCGTCCGCTCGGCATCGATCTCGGTCCACTGGCCCCGACGGTCGAATTCCAGATCGGAACCGTTTTCGAGCAGGACGTCGTACGAATCGGTCCGGCCTCCTTCGCGGTCGATTTTGATCAGGGCGATCCGCGTGTCGGGAAAATGGGTCGCGATGAATTCGCGTGCCGTTGCGGGCAGTTTTTGCGGATCGGTCGTCCGGATCTCGTTTCCCGCCCGAAGCGCCGCCGAGACGGACATCATCGAGAGCAGTATGAACAGAAGTTTTTTCATGGCATTCCGGTTTTAGTCGGTTGTTGTCCGGTCTTCGTCAAAGTCGATGCCACACTTGCCGAAAAGCCGCCGGAGGCCGTATCCTTTGCGGTAAGCAATGAGGTTGCGGTTCCGGCGACATCGGTCCGAGAGAGAGTTCCCGTCAATATTTCTCGAAGCCCAGAGGTTCGCCCGCGTAAAAGTCGAGAATCTTGCGGCGAAAGATGAATTCGAACTTGGCTTGCACCAGTTCCGACTCCGACTGCTCCATGCGTGTTTTGGCATCGTTGTAGTCGAAGATCGTCGAGCGGCCGGCGGCGGACTTCTCCTCCTCGTAGCGGAAGGCTTCCCGGGCCGCCTCGAGCGAGCGCGAGGCCGACAGATATTTCTGATAGGCTGCCCCGGCATTGTAGTACGACTGTTCGATCTCCTTGCGAAGCGCCTGCCGGGCTTCGGTCAGCGCCAGCTCCTGATTGCGGATGGCGATCCGGGCCGAGCGGATGTTGTTGCGTGTGGCCATTCGGTTGAAGATCGGTATGCTGACGTTCAGTCCGACCGATTCGCTTCCGTAGTTACGGAACTGGTTTCCGAAACTCGCATTCATCGCTTCGTTACCGAATATGTGAAAATAGCTGGTCCCGTAGCTGGCTCCGAGCGAAATCTGCGGATAGCGGGCCGAGCGGGCCAGCAACAGATTTTTCTCGCTGTTCTGTAGTCGGTATTTTTCGGCCTGCACGCTCGGGCGGTTCCCGACGGCGTATTCGTATATGACCGAAGGGGATTCCATACTGCTCATCGCGCCGATCTGGATCGTCCCCAGCTCGGGCATTCGGATATCGAAGCCCGTCGCATCTTCTCTGTTGAGGGCTTGACTCAGGTCGAGCAGCGACAGGGTCAGGGTGTTCCGCGCCTGAGTCAGCGTCAGCGAGTCCTTGGCCAGCAGCGCGCGGCTCTCGTATAGTTCCGATTCGGGACTTTTGCCGCTTTCGACGAGCAGCCGGCTGCGCTCGATCTGAGCCATGCTCAGCGCGACTTGGCTTTCGGCCACGCGGACGAGCTCTTTGTTGAGCAGCGCCTGAAGGTAGAGCGCCGTCACGTTCAGCGAAACGTCCTCGCGGGCCCGGGCCAGGTCCTGCATCGCCGCTTGCAGGCTCAGCTTCTGGGCGGCGATGTCGTGTTTGATGCGCATGCCGTTGAACAGCGGGATGCTGGTCGATACGCTCAGGTTGGACGAGAATTGATTGACATTTTCGTAGGTATTGTTTTCTCCGATCGTCCGGCCGAATCCGAAACTGCCTCCGAGTCCTGCGTTCAGATTCGGCAGCCGGCTGTTGCGGGCCGTGTTCAGTTTGACGTCCTGATCTTCGGCGCGCAGGCGGAACTGCTGGATCGAGATGTTGTTCTCGACCGCGTACTCGATGCACCGATCGAGCGTCCAAGGCTCTTGCTGGGCCGAGGCTCCGGCCGCGGGAAGCGTAAGGACGAGGGCGGCCAGCATGGTTTTTCGTATGGTCATGGTTGTGCGGTTAAACGGGTTCTGAAATCGTTCGGTTACCGGTTATTTTATGGTAGGCTGTTTCGTGCCGCGCAGTTTCTCGCCTCCGGACAGTCCTTCGGTAACTTCGACGTTGACGCCGTTCGACAGGCCGAGCTTGACTTCCTTGCGCTCGAAGGTTTGGTCGGTAGCAGTCGAGTCACTCGTAAGCAGGTTGACGAACGTTTTGTCGCCCTCGAACTCGACGGCGCTCTCGGGTACCGTCAGCACGCCGGCCCGCCGGTCGGTCACGATCTCCGCGTTCGCGCTGTATCCCGCCCGGACGAACAGATCTGGCGGTATCTGCGTGGAGGCTTTGATCTCGAACATGATCACGCCGTTCTCCTCGGCTCCTTTCGGGGCGATGTACTCCAATACGGCGTTGAGCGCGACGTCCTGCAACGCGCCGATCGTCAGTTTGACGGGCATGCCTTCGCGCAGGCGTCCCACCTCCGTCTCGTCGACCTTGCCCCGGAAGATCATGTCGTTCAGGTCGGCGATCGACGCGATCGTCGTGCCGTCGTTGAACGTGTTGGACTGGATCACTGAGTTGCCGACCTTGACCGGCACGTCGAGAATCATGCCGGTGATCGTCGAGCGGATTTGCGTGTTGCTCAGCTCGGCGTTGCGGCTGGCTATGCCGTTCTGGACGATCTCGAGGTTGTCCTTGGCGTTCTGCATCTCTTCCTCGGCTTTCGAGAGGGTCGTCTGGCTCGTTTCGAATTCCTCCTTTGAGATCACGCCCGAGCCGTACAGCTCCTTTACGCGGTCGAAATCGCGCCGGGTTTGATCCAGACTGATCCTCGCTACGTTGACGCGCGACTCGGCGCTATTGAGCGTTGCCATTTCGGGGATCACTTTCACTTTGGCGATCACTTCCCCCTGTCGCACTTGCTCGCCCGCTTCCTTGTAGATTTCGGATATGATACCCGAAATCTGAGGCTTGATCAGAACCTCGTCGCGCGGCTCGACCTTCCCGGTCGCCACGGCCCGTTTCTCGATCGTGTCGGTCTGCGGAACGACGATCTGGTAGACCTCTTTGACAGGACGGGTCTTGTACCACAGGAATGCGAACGTGCCGCAGAGGATGAGCAGGAAAAGCACGCCCAGCGAAATTTTCAGAACCTTTTTCATTATTTCGAGTTTTTCGGTTTATATTTCGTTTCTATTCTTCCCGTATGGCGTCGACCGGCTTGATCTGCATGGCCCGGTTGGCCGGCAGGATACCGGCGACGAGGCCGCCGGCGACCAGCACCGCGAGCGAGAGCATGCCGGTCGAGAACGGGATTTGGGCCCTCAGCGGGACCGGCATGCCGGGCGAGAGGAGCGTTTCGGCCGCCGACAGCAGTCCGACGGCCAGTGCCAGCCCGAAAACGCCAGCCACGAACGTCAGTACGAAAGCCTCGCTCATGATCTGCGAGATGATCGTGCGCGGCTTGGCTCCCAATGCGCGGCGAACGCCTATCTCCTGCGTCCGCTCGCGGACGGTCACCAGCATGATGTTGCTGATGCCGACGATACCCGCCAGCAGGGTGCCCAGACCGACGATCCATGTAAGGATCTTCAGCCCGCGAAACAGACTGTTGGCCATCTCGACCTGTTCGCTCATGTTCCAGATCATCACCGCTTTCGTGTCGTCGGGCGACAGCGTGTGGCGGCTGTTGACGATCTGTTTTATGCTCTCTTCGACGCGGGGAATGGGAACGCCGTCATAGGCCGCCACCGAGACCTGGTGCAGGCGCTTGCCCGTGTTGTACATCCGTTGCACTGTGCCGAGCGGGAGCAACACGGAGGCATCCGAGTGGAAACTTATGCCCACGTTCGATACGGCCGTCACGCCGACGACCGTCAAATAGGTGTTGTTCATCCGGATCGTGCGGCCGACCGGATTTTCTCCGCCCGGGAACAGCTCCTGCCAGATTCGCTCGGTAATCACGCAGACCTTGCGCTGCTGCTCCATGTCGATTTCGTTGAAGAAACGGCCGAACAGCAGCCGTTGCGGCAGAATCTGCTGGAAACTCGGGGTATAGCCGACGATCGAGTAGGTTCCCTTGCGGTCGTTGCGGCTGAAATTGTAGGAACTTCCCCAGAAGATGCCTCCCACGGCTTTGATGCCCGGTATCTGGGTCTCGATGATGCGCATGTCGTCGTTGTCGAGCTGCCAGTAGCGTCCGGCCGGCAGTCCTTTGTACGGGATCGACGTCTTGCCGCCCCACAGGAAGCAGGAGTTCTCGTTCATGCCGTTCAGGTTGGCGTAAAGCAGGTTGCGAAGGCCCAGTCCGGACCCCATCATGACGGTCAGCATGAAGATGCCCCAAAAGACTCCGAAGGCGGTCATGATGCTGCGCTTGCGGTTTCGGTTGATGGTCTGCCAGATTTCTTCCCAGCGGTCTAAGTCGAACATGGTTTCCGTGGCGTGTAGTTGCGGTTCGGGTTGATTGGTTGCGGGTCGTTTATTTGTTGTGCCTCATCGCGTCGATCGCCTTGATACGTGCGGCCCGGCGAGCCGGAACGTAGCCTGCGATCATGCCTGCGACGATCAGTACGAGCGTGGCGCTGACGGCGGTCGACAGGTCGAGCGTGGGATTCTTGAACATGGAAAATTGGCTCGGCAAAGCGGCGGCGGCCCGGTCCATGAAAAAGTTGACCGCTTCCATGACCCCTACGCCGCCGATCAGTCCGACGTAGCCGAAGGCCGCCGTGATCAGTACCGATTCGAGCAGGACCAGCTTGACGAGCGACGACGGCCTGGCGCCCATCGCCTTGCGGATGCCGAATTCGGACGTCCGCTCGCGGACCGTCACGAGCATGATATTGCTGACGCCGACGATGCCGGCCGTCAGCGTGCCGATGCCGATGATCCAAATAAACAGGGCGATGCCGTGAAAAATCGTCATCGTCTGCTGGTAACTCTCCATGCGGTCGTTGATCCAGATCGCGCTCTTGTCCTCGGGCGAGAAGCTGTGCTCGGCGCCCAGACGGGTCCGGAGCTGCCGTTTGAAAAGGTCGCTCTGCTCTTCCGTATCGATACCCCGGACGGTGAACGAGATGGAAGCCACGTCCCGTTTGTCGCCCATGTATGTCAGCAGAACCGAGGAGAGCGGCCCGTATATCTGCGAAGTGTAGCTGTAGCTCAGCCCTTTGTAGGTTCCGACGACCGTATAGCCCATTTTGTCGATCTGTACCATCCGCCCGACGGGACTGCCTCCGTCCTTGAACAGGACGCGGCAGGCCAGATCGTCCAGTACGACCACCTTGCGTTTCTCCTTCACGTCGGTCTCGTTGATAAAGCGTCCTTCGACGATCTGGATGCCGTCGATCGGCTGCGTTTGCGGAAGCACTCCGTACAGCGTGGCCGACGTGAACTCTCCTCCGTACGAGATATGCGCGTCGTTGTGCCATACCGAGGCGGTGATTTTGTCTATCCGGTCCGAAAATTCCGTTTTCAGGATTTCCATGTCCCGCTGGTTGATCTGGATGTGCCTCCCGCTTTGGAATCCCTTGTAAGGAACGGAGGTTTGCCCGCTGTAGATGAACATCGAGTTGATGGCTCGGCCGGAAAAATTGTCCTGCATCGCGTTGCGGAGTCCGTTGCCCGAGCCGAGCAACACGATCAGCATGAAAATGCCCCATGCGACCGAAAAGCCCGTGAGGAAAGTGCGCAGCTTGTTGCGGCTGACCGTCGAGAATATCTCCTGAAGCTGCTCTCTCATCGCCCGGGAACGGTTACCGAGCCGATCAGCCCGTCTTTGATGTGAATGATCTTGTCGGTCTGATCGGCCACTTCCTGAGCGTGCGTGACCAGAATCATCGTCATGCCGCTGCGGTTCACCTCTCTGAGCAGGTCCATCACCTCCTGCGACGTCTTGCTGTCGAGAGCGCCGGTCGGCTCGTCGGCCAGAATGATCTGCGGCCGGGTGATCAGCGAGCGGGCGATCGCCACGCGCTGCTTCTGTCCTCCCGACATCTCGTTGGGCATGTGGTCGGCCCAATCGCGCAGTCCGAGCCGGTCGAGGAACTCGAGGGCCATCGCGTTGCGCTTGCGGCGGGGCACTCCCTGGTAATAGAGGGGCAGCGCGACGTTCTCCATCGCGTTTTTGTAGCTGATCAGGTTGAACGACTGGAAAATGAAGCCGATCATCCGGTTCCGGTATTCGGCCGCCTTCGTTTCGGACAGATTCTTGATCGGCTTCCCGTTGAGGAAGTATTCCCCGCTGTCGTAGTCGTCCAAAATCCCCAGTATGTTGAGCAGGGTCGATTTGCCGGAGCCCGACGCTCCCATGATGGAGACCATCTCGCCTTCCCCGATTTCGAGGTCGATGCCCTTGAGCACATGGAGCGGCGAGCCGTTGTGATAGGTCTTGTTGATGTTTTCCAGTCTGATCATACTGTCCGCGAGCATTGGTTTGGGCGTAGGGTTCGAAGCGGGTCCGGTCGTTCGTTCCGCGCCGGGAGGGTTGAGTTTTCAGTTAAATGAACAATACAAATCTATGAAAAATAATAATATTATGCAATGCAAAGTAGTGTTAAATTTTAAATTTTATCGGTTTTAGTATATAACTTGTTCATGATGTGTGTTTTATGTTGTGTGAAGAAAATTCCGGGGACCGCTTGTACGGATGGCGTGCATGGACGAGGCCGGTTTATTTTTTTCGGGTTGAGAACGGAGTTTGTTGTGGCAGGACGTGCTTTTGTCGGATAATATTGCTATCTTTGATACGAACTAACTAACTTTATCAAACTCAATCCAAACTTTTTACCTGATGAAAAACACTTACTTCAAGCTTTCGGCCGTCCTGCTTCTGGCGGCCTTGCTGCTCGGAGGGGCGAGGCTCGGGGCTCAGTCGCTGATTCTTACGAGCGACGAGCAATTGAACGATCTGATGGATCCCGACAAGAAGCTCGATCTTTCGCTGGGTTATACACCCTACCATGCCAGTCTGCGCGACATCTGCGAGCAAGGCAAGAAACAAGGTTCCAAGCAAATGGTTTTCGCGTTCGACGAATTTTTCCGCCAATACCGCCAGCATGCGGGTACGGAGCGGCGGCTTACGCCCGATATGGACGAGTACGTCGAAAAAATCAAGTTTGTCAGCGACTTCGCCAAGAAGTACGACATCGGCCTTTGCCTGAGCCTGCTCAGTCCGCTCGAGCTGGGGACCGCCTACAAGAACCAGACGGGGCACAGCGGTCGCTGGCTCGCTTACAAGGTGGGCCTGCGCGACGGCAGTACCGGCAAGTTCAGCGTGCCGATCTGGGAGCAGCTCTACTGGACCAACAACAAGGGCAAGACGCCTGTCAAGCTCAAAGGGGTCAAAGCTTATGCCTTCAAGGAAAAGCCCGTCGGCAACAGTCCTTTCCGGGCCGTGAATCCCGACGAAATCGTCGAGCTGAAGGAGGTAAAATACGAGGCGATGGACACTTACGACTCGGATAATTTCGTTCCCGGCGTAGGCAATACCGGCAATCTGATGCGTCTGCTGCGCGTTTACGGCGAAGGCGGCGGGCTGGAAGGCTACGACCGAGTGATGGTGCTGCTCGAATACGAGACGCAGGAGATGGACTATTTCAACGAGGACGCGCTGCCGTTCCTCAAGGCGCTGATGAAGAAGTACCATGACAACGACATCAATCTGACGGCGCTCTATTCCGACGAGATGCACATTCAGCAGGACTGGTTCTACTTCAGCCACCACGAGAACGGCCAGTTTGCCGAACGTTATCTGACCGAGAGCATGGCCGACAAGTACCGCAAGAAATTCGGCCAGCCTTTCGACGACAAGTATATGCTCTATTTCGCTTACGGCGCTCCGAACTATCAGCCTACGGTAGAGGCCGTGGTCAACGTGCAATACGTGATGGGGGATACTCCCGAGGACATCCACCGTACTTTCCTGCTGCGCGACCGCTATTACCGGATGCTCAACGACGAGGTGGTCGATCTGTTCAAGGCGGCCAAGGACTATGCAGAGGAGCTGTTCGGACGCGAGCTGGAAACCAGCGCGCACGCATCGTGGGCCCAGAGTCCGACGATCGACTATTGGAACTACGAGAAGCGCAACGGCAGCGCGAACCAGTACGAGTATACCTCTAATTTTATATGGGGCAATACCGTGCATCAGGCTGCGGCCGCCTGCTACGACTACTTCAAGTGGAGCGAGTATCTGGAGCCGACGGGCAATGACTTCGCCGAAGGAGGATGGGCCGACCGCGACTACTACGGCGCTGCGATGGCCGCATCGATCGCGGTGGTGAACGAATATCCGGTGGCCTATGCGGCCGCTTGGGGCATGCCCGCCGAAGTGTACGACTGGAAGATGTCGGTCAACGACGCGTTCGGAACCAAGGCCGGCAAGCCGATGGACATGCTGACCGGGCATGTGACGCGCGACGTGGACGTGCTGATTCTCTATCCGATGAATCTGGTGGCCGCCGAGGAGCGCTTCGGAAGCTGGATGGCCCAGTACGGATATGCCAACTATCTGACGGCCGACAAGCTGCTTGCTATGGGCGAGGTGACCGCCGACGGCAAAATCAAAGTCGGCGACAAGACTTACGGCACGCTCGTGGCGATGTTCGAGGTTCTGCCCGAGAAGGGACTGCTCGATATGATGGGACGGCTGGCCAAGGCGGGCGGCAAGGTCGTTTGGTTCAGCGCTCCTCCCTTGATCGATAAGGCCGGCGGCCATTGCGCGGCGGCATGGTCCGAACTGTTCGGCGCGAAATACGAGCATGACGTCTATATGGGCGAAATGGCGCCGGGCCGCGTCGTGTCGTTCTGCAACGATTTCGCCGCGATTCCCCAGCAGACGGTGCTGACCGATTTTCTGGTCGACCGCATCTATCCGGTCGAGGCCGACGGAGCGCAGGTCGTGGCCAAGTGCGGCAATCAGGTGCTCGGTACGCTGAAAAAACTGCCCGGCGGCGGAGCGCTCTGCTATGTAGGCATGCGTCCGCGCGACGACCAGTCGCAAAGCCTCGGCTATGAGACACGCACGCTGTTCGAGGTGCTCAACGCCGTGGGAGCCTATCCGGCGACAGGCAAGTTCGCCGGCGTCAACGACAATCCTTCCTATGTGTCGCGCACGACCGATTATTTCGCTACGTCGTTCCCCAACGGCGCGACGGCTGTCGTGAAACATTACCGCACGCATCCCGAGAGCTGGCCGGGCGGGTTCTCGCGCAATCGCGAGGAGGACGTCAAGGCGCTCGAGGCCAATCCGCTGCCCTGCGACAGAATGGAGTTGCGCGGGCTGAAAGTCAACGGCCATGAAGTGACTTACGACGGCAAGATTTCGATGGCGTTCCGCACGGGCGCCGACGGAAAGCTCGTGTCGTTCTTCGGCCGCGAGTGCGACGGCGTGACGATCGACGGCGTCAGATATTCGTTCAGCGAGCAGCCGGTGTCGCGGATCGTTTTCGCTCCGTCTTTGGCCGACGAGAAGGTGACCGAGGTGCTCGTCGAGGGACAGGGCCGCGTGACGCTGCCTTTGGCCGGAGGCAAGAAGAAACCTGTCGTGAAGCTCGGGAAAAAGACGATCAAGACGGAAGTAGCCGACGGGCAACTCGTACTCAACGTCGATCCGTCTATCTCGGGCCGCTGGTTGACCGTGCACAGGTAATCGCCGGGCGGGTATTCTGGCTTCGGACCGCAATGCGGGTCTGAGTGACAGAAAGCTCCCGTCGATCGAGTGGAACATAGAGCCCCGTGAGCTTCTGCTCCGGGGCTCTTGCTGTGACGGATAGGCCAAGGAACGTGCTTGCGTCGTGCGTTGGCCGGAAGCTGTTTTCCCGTCCGAGCGATAGCGGCCTTCGGCCCGATGCGGTGCCTCGTCCGTCGGTAGGTGTGTCGCATGACCTGCTTTTTCATTCGTGCGGGGCAGCTCTGCGTCAAGGAAGGATTTGTTCCGGATCGTACAGGATCGGGCTGATAACCGCAGAAAAGCGCATGGCGGGAGGCGTGTTCGAGTTTCGAGCGCGGGGACGTCGTCGCGTTTTGCATCCGAAGACTTGCGGCGTGTCTCTTTCAAACGGCGATTCGATGCGTTTAGGAAACTTTCCGAGGAAACGATGTACGAAAATAAAGAACGGCTTTGTGACACCCGGTTGCAACGAGCCGTCCTGAGTAAATTCAGTGTGTTATGTTAGGTTGTCCTGCGCATACTCGTCGAAATGCCGGGTGGCCGGATCAGCGGGTTCCGGCTTGTTCGAGCGAGAGGGTCAGGCCGTCGCGCATCTTGAGCGTCGCATGTGTTCCCTTGCCTCGGAAGTCGGCTATGTCGTTGCCGTATCCGTATCCGTATCCGCTGCCGGTCGGGTATTGCGGCAGGTCGAACACAGTGCCGTCGAGCGTGACTTCGGCGCGCCCGGCCGAGAATCTGACCTCGACGCGAAACCGGCGGCGGCTCTTGCCGTCGGTCCCTTCGAATAGGGCGGTAATCGGGGCTTCGTACTGTTCGTAGAGGGTTTTCCCGCGCTGCTCGATAATCCAGCGCCCGTTCGCGAGGCGCACGTTTTTCGTGTCGTCGTCCTCGACGTTCCAAGCCGATCCTCCGCCCGGAAGCGTTCGGCGGTCGAGTATCTCTGTCTTCTGTCCGTCGGGCAGAAAAAGCTCGGCACGCGACGAATCTTCGGCGAAAACGATATACGCGGCCGTCGTAGCGTCCGGTTCGGCTGCCGGAGCCATTCGGATACCGGCCTCGAACGGGCGGATGCACTCCTCGCGCACCTGCGACCAGACGTAACCGGCCGACCCGATGCACCCGTGGGCGTCCCGGTCGGCGCCTATGGCGGTTGTTACGGCGGCGCTGTCCCGTCGGCCGGTCCCGTTTTTCTCCTGACGGGCGAGGCATCCCGCGAGCGAGGCGGCCAGCGGAAAGCAGACGATCCAGAATCGATGTTTCATAGCGTATGCGGATTTTCGAGTCTTTTCGTTACAGCGCGGCGGTCGGGACAATGTTGCGCCCGAACGGCGTGAGAGCCATGCTCATCAGCTTGAAATGCTGTCTGCCGAACGGTATGCCGACAATTGTGATGAATAGCAGCGCGCCGAACAGCAAATGAGTCAGCACGATCCAAATCCCTCCCAGAAAGAACCAGATCACGTTCATCAGCGTATACAAACAACCCGTTCCCTGATCTGTCCGTACCGAGGTTTGGCCGAACGGCAGCAGGGCCAGCAATCCTAACTTGAGCGCCTGAATCCCGAACGGAATGCCGACGATCGTCAGGCAGAGCGCCAGTCCCGAAACGAAATATTCCACTGCGACGGCCAAGCCGCCCAGCAGCAGCCATACGATATTGCCCAGAAGGTTCATATGCTTTGTGTGTCCGCGTTTAGGACGGAATGTTCAAATATACGGTTTTTTTCGTAATCCGGTGCTTTGCCTCGGACACGGTTCCGGAGGTCGCCCGGTGTTCTGGCCCGAAATCGGGGACGGAGCGGATTCTGACGGCCGTGCGGAGGCCGTTCCGGCGAATTCTGCGCGCAGGGATCTTCCGGGGCGTTCGGAGCCGTTTTGTCCGTTTCGTCGGGTCTTGCGCTCGGCACTCGTGCCGAGAGGGCCGTTGCAACCTGTTTTTCTGCTTTCCTCGTTCGGCTTGCAGCGGCTGTCGGAGGAAGCGGGGCCGGTCGCTTTCCCTCGGATGCCTTGTTTTCGTCCGGTCTCCGAGCCCGAGACCGCCGGGATGTCCTCGTGCGCGGTCCGGTCCGCATGTGTGCCGATCGGTTTGCAGCCGAAGGTCCGGGCTTTTGCCGGGGAGGGATTCGGATACTGTCGCGCGAAGATTCTTTTGTTTCGATAATTTTGATTTATTTTGCACTGATTTAGCCGTTTTTTGGGACCCGGCGCGTGGTATACAATTTGCGATACCTTAGGAATCGAATTAAAAGAAGCGTTATGGAAAATACCAAAACCAGAGAGCAATCCGTTGATACAGACCCGATGTACGATAATCGCGAGGTCGTGACCGACGCCGAGGCGGAAATGGAGCGGGAGCAGACCGCTGACAATATGTCAGAAGACGACGCGCCCGAGACTGACAAATCGGCCGAAACTGCCGGAGCGCAGAGTGCGGGGGACGGCGCCCTTTCGGACGTCGAGCGGCAATGGCAGGACAAATACCTGCGTCTGGTGGCCGAGTTCGACAACTACCGCAAGCGGACGCTCAAGGAAAAGATGGATTTGGTCGCCTCCGGCGGCGAGGATGTGATCAAGTCGCTGCTCGGCGTGATGGACGACATCGACCGCGCGCTGGTGGCGATGAGCCAGACCGACGACATCGAGTCGGTCCGCAAGGGGATCGAGTTGATCCACCAAAAGCTGCTCGATACGCTCCATGCCAAGGGCGTGCAGGAGATCGAGGCGATTGGCAGCGAGCTCGACACCGATCTGCACGAGGCGGTAGCCAAGCTCCCTGTCGAGGATGACAAAAAAGGAAAGATCATCGATGTCGTGCAAAAGGGCTACAAGTTGAAAGACAAGGTAGTCCGTTACGCGAAAGTCGTTGTAGGAGAATAATTCGGATATGGCAACCAAGAGAGACTACTATGAAGTGCTCGGCGTGCAGCGCGGGGCCAGTGCCGACGAGATCAAGAAGGCCTACCGGAAGGCGGCCATCCAGTATCATCCCGACAAGAATCCCGGCGACAAGGAGGCCGAGG
>ERZ857801.798-NODE-798-length-40105-cov-4.112484_pt1 | contig 40105 bp, 24 predicted proteins | sample MGYA00519762_ERZ857801 | MGnify/ENA primary metagenome ERZ857801 (study PRJEB31778, sample SAMEA3449368) | human gut metagenome | biome: human gut; feature: human-associated habitat; material: faeces | place: United Kingdom | collected 2010/2012 ...
ACAAAGGCACACCATATCACTCAACAGACAAGTCATACTGGAAGATAGAATTTAATACTATATCAGATGATTTGGAGAAGATTAATTTGGACAATACATATGGAATAGAATTTGGAGGTGGTAATGTAGATGAAAATCCATGTACAAGAAATGGATTTACGGGATCGGAAAATGGTAAAGTCATACCAGAATGGAATTTAAAAAAAGATGGAGTAGAGTATGATGATAATGCGTTGATGACCAAGATTGAAAATGGAAAGATAGTGGAACAGTATAGGTATATTAAAAATGAAAAAACATGGAGGAAAGTAAAATGGAACTAAGATGGGATAGATATACGCTTTATAATGGAAAAGAAACATTACTGTATAGAGATGGCGTTATTAATCGATTAGTAATTCCAATAAATGATAAAGATATGCTAGATAATAAGTGTATAAAAGATCAATGGGGGCATTGTATTCGTCCCGTTACACCAGATGAGATAGGAAACATCCGTAGTGTTAGACCGTATGCAATATATAAGGGACATAAGGTGGCATTAAGAGGAAGCCGTATAGACGAAAAAATGGCAATAGCACCGACAAGCATGGATAACACAGACTATGATGAAACAATGAAAGCATTAGGCATTCAACATGTATATGATGGAGATGATACGATATTTGTACCATCAAAAGACTTGGATTTTTATGAAAGAGTGAAGTACTGTGACAGATATGAATATTTTAAGGGCATATTTGAACCGTATAAGGTTGAGGATTACCATGTGATCATTAAGGACGGTGAACTGCACAGATATAAGGTGGAATAAACATACACCTAGGAATGACAGAGAATTAAAAACATATATTTTAATGGGAATTGTGGATGTATGTCTGCAATTCCTTTTGAGAAAAACGGTTTAAATAGAAGGTGGTCTGTCACATAAGGGAGAAGTTTACAATAAACAAGAATACATTGCTTAGAAGGTACATCAAACCGGAGGATGTTGAAAAATACGTAAGTGGAGACTATACTTCTGTACGAGGATACATATCAAGGGCAGAGGATTACAGTGAAGTTGGGGACTTTGAGGATATCTTTGAAACATTTCGTCTGGACTACAATGATACACCATATCATTCAACAGATAAGTCATACTGGAAGATAGAGTTTAAGACTATACCGGATGATTTGAAAAAGATCAATTTGGACAATACATATGGAAAAGAATTTGGAGGTCTGAATGAAGATATAAATCCATGTACAAGAAATGGATTTACAGGCGCAAAAAATGGAAAGGTAATACCGGAGTGGAATTTAGAAAAAGGAATAGAATATGATGATAATGCGTTGATAACCAAGATTGAACATGGAAAGATAGTGAAACAATATAAATTTGATGATGGAACATGGAGGAAAATAAAATGAGATTAAGACGAGGTATGTACACAATTTACAAGGGAAAAGAAATAAGATTGTATAATGACGACAGTAGCAATCAGTTAATAATTAAAATTCATGATGAACACATTGTGGATGATAAGTGCATACAGGGTGAATGGGGATACTATATTCGCCCTGTAACGTCTGATGAAATAGGGGATGTTTATGGAGTTAGCCCATATGCAATATATAAGGGATATAAGGTAGCATTAAGAGGGAGTCGTATAGCTGAAAAAATGGCAATAGGACCAACTGATATAGATAATACAGATAGTCATGAAGTTATTAAGGCATTGGGGATGCCGGAAGTGGACAGAGGAGATTACACAATGTTTGTGCCATATAAAGATTTGGACATATATGAAAGGGTAGAATATTGTGACAGATATGAATACTTTAAAGGAATATATGAACCATACAAGGTTGAGGATTACCATGTGATAATTAAGAACGGTGAGTTGCACAGATATAAGGTGGAATAGACTTACATTTGAGAATATAGACAATTGAATAATAAGTTTGATTCTTCGAGTAATTGTGGCTATGTAGCCACAATTACTTTTGAAAAAAGCTGTTTCAATACATAGAAAACTTTTTGAAAAATGTAAAGGACTTAATAAAGAGACATGAAAAAAATGGAGGGAGTAAAATGAAACTGAGAAGATATACGAAAACAACTTATAATAATGTAGTTTGCATTTCCATATGCAAAATATGAAACAAAGTGGTTTGAAAAAATAATAGAAATAAAATAGGAGATACAATGAAAATGCAGATAGATAACATAGAAATAAATAGTCATCTATCCTTTAGGGAAATAAGGGAGATATATGCTGGAAGAAGCAAGAATGTAGAAATTGTGAATGATGATGTTAAAATGATTATTGCCAGGACTGAACGGGATGAGGTATATAAAATCAGGTTTAACAGGGATGATATTATTTGTTGCATGGAAATATGGCCTGATTATAGTTGCTTTATGGAAATGCCGGAAAAATTTAATATTATTCCGGACAGGAATGCAGCAGAAAAATGGATTGAGCGATATATTAGAAAAGATGATAATTTAAAAATATCGTTGACACAAATTCATTCTTATGGGGTGCAATACGCGATATTAATAGATTTTTCTGTTTAATGAAACAACTTAGGAGGAAATATAATGGGAAATTTTAAAATAGTTAAGAGTGAATTGCTATACTATGAAGGTGATGAGACGGTTGTAGATGTACCTGAAGGCGTAAAAAATATACTGAAAAACAGTTTTGTCAAATGTAACAAGGTGGTTAAAATAAATTTTGCAAACACAGTAAAATCCATTGAGGAAAGGGCAATTTATAATTGCAGAGAACTAAAAAGCGTAAATATTCCGGAAAATATTGAAAATATAGGAATGGGAATGACATATGGATTTAATGGGGAAACAATAACCGTCAATAGTGATAATAAAAGATATAGTGATGGCGAAGGTAAAAATTGCATTATAGACAAGAGAGAGAGGAAACTCGTTTTAGGCTGTAAGACAAGCATAATACCTTTGACAGTTAACATAATCGGAAATAGTTCTTTTCGTGGGTGTCATACAATAAGGAGTATTGTTATTCCAAGTACAATTGAAAGGATAGAAGATTATGCTTTTTGCGGATGTGAAAATTTAGAAAAAATAACAATTCCGGAAAGCGTTAAGTATATCGGGAAAAATGCCTTTTGGGGGTGTAAGTTACTAAAATCTATAAACATTTCCAATGCGGTAAAAGAGATAAGAGAGGGTACGTTTAGTTATTGTAGCAACCTTGAATATATCAATTTACCGGATGGTTTGGAAAGCATTGAAAAAGAAGCTTTTAGTTACTGTAGTAGTTTAAAGAGGATTAATATTTCTGATAAGGTAAGAGAAATTGGTGAACGTGCATTTGAACTATGTGGAGCAATGGAGGAAGTCAGATTACCTGAAAATTTGGAGATAATAGGTGAAGGAGCCTTTTACTCTTGCATAAATTTGAAAAAAATAAACATGCCCATTGCTTTGAAAATAATTGGAAAGCAGGCATTTTATAATAATGCAGGCATTAGTAGAGTTAGGATTCCATCAAATGTGACTGAAATAACGGAAGAAGTGTTTTTGGGGTGCTCGAATCTGAAAAAAGTAATTATACCTAAATCTGTTAAACAGATAGGAGATAGAGCATTTTCAGGTTGTTACAAATTAAAGGAGATTGATATACCCTCTAGTGTAAATAGAATTGAAAACAATGCTTTTGCTTTTTGTAGTGGAATGAAAAAAGTTACAATAACAGGTAATGCGATTGTAATGTGTAATAACATATTTTTGCATTGTGATAACCTCGTCATTTACTGTGAAAATAAAACGGTGGCACAGGAGTATGCAAAAAATAATAAAATTAAGTACAGAATAATTAATTAAGCATAGTGAAATATAAATCTGGATACTTTTCTATAAAATTAACCCTCTAGCGTAGGGTAGTTGTCACCCACCTCCCAAGCTGATATGATAAGTATCAGAAGGACAGGTGATTGCTATGAGTTATAACAAATATCCAAAGGAAATGAAGGAAGCCATAATAGCAAGAATGCTTGAAGGTGATGAAACCGTAACAGACATCCAGCGAGATACAAGAGTAGGGATCGATACTTTGTACAGATGGAGAGATCAGGCTAAGCATCAAAAGGGCTTATCAGCAACAACAAAATATAAGAATGCAGATAAATGGAGCAGTCAGGATAAGTTCATGGTTGTTCTTGAAACTGCAAATTTAACAGAGATAGAGTTTTCGGAGTATTGCCGTGAAAAAGGTGTTTATCCGGAGCAGCATTGTATAAAGCATGCACAGAGCTTGGAATCAGTAAACGAACATATAACCGCTGGAAGAATACAGACAGTGATTATATAGACAAATGCACGATATGTACAAGACCAAGGCCGGCGAATAAACTGACTATGGAAGAAAAAGAGAAGATATTGGATGTATGTAATTCTGAAGAGTTTGCATCAAAAACACCAAGTGAGATTGTTCCAATACTTGCAGATAGAGGAAGCTATATAGCAAGCGAAAGTACATTTTACAAAGTGTTAAAGGAAGCAAAACAGTTGACTCATAGAGGACGGGAGCAACGGAAACATAAGAGACCAATATCAACCCACAAGGCAACGGGAGCCAATCGGGTTTGGATGTGGGATATCACATACTTAAATGGGTCAATCAAAGGAAAGCATTAATATCTGTATATGTTTTCGGATTTATACAGCGGAAAGATTGTTGGTTGGGAAGTTTGGGAAAGTGAAGACGCAAAGCATGCAAGTGAATTGGTGAAACGAATTTATCGGGACGAAAAGATATATATCAGAAATATGCAGAAAGAGCCATTGGTGCTACATTCTGATAATGAAAGTCCGATGAGGGGAGCAACAATGTTGGAAACATTGTATGCACTAGGAATTACGCCATCGAAAAGCAGACCTCGGGTAAGTAATGATAATCCATATGCAGAGAGTTTGTTTAAGACATTAAAATATGTGCCGAATTTTCAGCCTCAAGGTTTTGCCACACTGACGGAAGCGAGATTGTGGGTAAAGCGATTTGTGGAATGGTACAATAACGAACATCGTCACAGTGGGATAAACTATGTGACACCATCACAGAGACATATGGGATTGAATCAGGAAATTTTAAGGAAGTGAAAAGAGGTTTATGAAAAAGCAAAAGAAAGACATCCAGAAAGATGGGCAAGAGAAACCAGAGACTGGAGTTTTTCAGAAGAAGAATGGCTAAATCCAAGACAGGAAGCAGAAACGAAAAAAGAGACAAAAGTCTCGTGAAATTAAAAGAAAGGAAAATCGGGTAGGGTGACAACCACCCGAAAAAATTCCGGACAGGAAAACCATACAAGGTTGAGGATTACAGTGAAGTTGGGGACTTTGAGGATATCTTTGAAACATTTCGTCTGGACTACAATGATACACCATATCATTCAACAGATAAGTCATACTGGAAGATAGAGTTTAAGACTATACCGGATGATTTGAAAAAGATCAATTTGGACAATACATATGGAAAAGAATTTGGAGGTCTGAATGAAGATATAAATCCATGTACAAGAAATGGATTTACAGGCGCAAAAAATGGAAAGGTCATACCGGAGTGGAATTTAAAAGAGGGCATAGGGTATGATAAAGCATTGATAACCAAGATTGAAAATGGAAAGATAGTGAAACAGTATAAATATATTAAAAATGAAAAGATATGGAGGAAAATAAAATGAGGTTAAAATGGGATAGATATACGGTTTACAAAGGAAAAGAAACAATGTTGTATAGAGATGATAGAAGCAATCAATTAGTAATTCCAATCAATAATGAAGATATGATGGATGATAAGTGTATACAGGGTGAATGGGGACATTATATCCGTCCGGTAACACCAGATGAAATAGGAGACATTTATAGCGTCAGACCATATGCAATATATAAGGGACATAAGGTGGCATTAAGAGGAAGTCGTATAGCTGAAAAAATGGCAATTACACCGACAAGTATGGATAACGAAGATTATGAAGAAATAATGAAAGTATTAGGTATTCAACATGAACATAACGGAGAAGATACAGTATTTGTGCCCATCAAGGATTTGGATATTTATGAAAGAGTAAAGTATTATGACAGATACGAATATTTCAAAGGAATATATAAACCATACAAGGTTGAGGATTACCATGTGATAATTAAGGACGGTGAATTGCACAGATATAAGGTGGAATAAACCTACATTTGGGATAATACCGATGGGAAAAAATTGAAGGAGGCAACATAGTGAAGAAAGTATCAATTTCATTAGCAGTCATAGGAGCAATTTGGGTTTTAATGGGAGTTATTGCACAGCTTAATAATTGTGGCGGAGAATTATTATTTTTTGTGGCAGGAGCTTTTATACTTATGGCAATAGTCACATTGGTGTGCAGAAAGAAAACTGTTGTTATTTCTGCGGGAGTGCTTGTAATGTACATAGCGATAATATGCCAATATATTATGTTCTATAGTTTTTACATTGCCAATATATGTATAATAATAGCTTTGGTAGTAGGATTTTTATTAATTCTTTATGGAATTATAGCCGGTTTGAAAACAAAAAAATAAGTTTATCATTATATCAAGATAAGAAGGAACGTTCATGTATCTGTATGTAATTACGGGGATGTGGACGTTTTTTAGCGTTTGTCTTTAGGGCAAAAACAAGTGGAATTTTCCAGAAAGGTTATTAAATAATAAAATGTGCAAAAATAAATCAGGTAGAAAGCCTACAAAATAAAAAAACATATTTAGGGTGCAAATTTGTATTATATGAAAAACAAAGGAGTTATATAAAATTTTAATACTTTTTTTATAAAGAAAAACACACTAATATATTTATAATGAAACGATTTTATGATAATATAGATATACCAATATGTCATAAAGGAGAAATAAAATGGGCAACTTAAAATATTTAGATAAAAAAGGGACATTTACCCTGAATAATCCGGATTTAACTAGCTATATGTATTTTCCGTTAGCTAATGAGGCAGGAGTTATGAGCTCCATAACACCTGATTTAGGGGGAGATATAAAATTAGACCAGAATACATTTTTGTTAGAGCCGGTTAGTAGTGAAAACCTGCACAACAACAAGTCAGTAAGAAACTTTTGGATTTACGTTGAAGGTAAAAAAGCCTGGTCTGTGGCAGGACGTTCAGCAGCACAGCAGGCTAAGTTGTTTGATGATGATAAAGAAGAAGTGAAGTTGACAGCCGGAATTATGTGGCATCAGATAGAGAGAAAATCTGATGATTTAGGGCTTAAAGCTACAGTGACATCATTTGTTCCTGAAACTAAGGACAAGGTGGAACTGACTAAAATAGAAATTACAAACATAACAGATTCACATATTAAATTCACTCCTACTACAGCTATACCTTTGTATGGACGTTCGGCTTCAAATATAAGAGATCACAGACATGTTACCTCTTTGCTTCACAGAACATTTACGGTAAAAAACGGAATAGAAATCTTTCCGACACTTACATTTGATGAGAGAGGACACAATAAAAACACTGTTTATTATGGAGCTTTGGCAAAGGAAGAAACTGACGGAGTAATGGTTTCCCCAATTAGTTTCTGTCCTGTTACTGAGGAGTTTATCGGACGTGGCGGAAATTTTGAAAATCCATATATGGTTGCCAAGAATCAGCCTCTTCCGTATGGAGTTGGTGAAGAAATTGACGGCTACGAAACAGTTGCGGCAATGAGATTTGCTGATGCTGTAATCTCACCGGGAGAAACAAAAACATACATTATAGCATTAGGCTATGGTAATTCAGAAGAAGAAATAGATAAGTTAGGGGAGAAATACCTTGACACAAAGGCTTTTGACAGCTTTCTTGAAGAAACTAAAAAGTATTGGCAGGATAAAATCAATGTAAGTTACAATTCGGCAGACAGTGATTTTGATAACTGGATGCATTGGGTTAATTTCCAGCCTATGCTTAGAAGAATATATGGCTGTTCATTCCTTCCTCATCATGATTATGGAAAAGGTGGAAGAGGATGGAGAGATTTATGGCAGGATTGCCTTGCCCTTCTTATTATGGAGCCAAAGCAGGTACGTCAGATGTTAATTGACAACTTTGGAGGTGTAAGATTTGACGGAACCAATGCTACTATTATAGGTTCAAAGCAGGGTGAATTTATTGCTGACAGAAATAATATTGTAAGAGTGTGGATGGATCATGGAGCATGGCCATACTTAACTACAAGCCTTTATATGCAGCAAACCGGAGATATTGAATTTTTAAATGAAGAAAATACATATTTTAAGGATGCACAAATTGGAAGAGGTGAGCATAGAGATAACCTGTGGAGTGATGGTGAAGGTAATATGCAGTTATCAGAAGACGATACACCGTACAGGGGAACTGTGTTGGAACATTTACTTATACAACACCTTACATCCTTCTATGATGTAGGAGAACATAACCATATCAGACTTCGTGGTGCTGATTGGAACGACGGTCTTGATATGGCTGAAAAACGTGGAGAAAGTGTTGCATTCACAGCGTTATATGGCGGAAATTTAAGAGATTTAGCAAAAGATATAATGACTCTTTCAAAGAAAACAGGAAAGGATACCATTTCTCTTGCAAAGGAGATTGAGGTTCTCTTAAATGCAGACAAGACAGTTTATGACAGCATAGATGAGAAACATAAAGTTCTAAATGCTTATTGTAATGCAGTGGGGCACAAGGTAAGTGGCGAAAAGGTATCAGTAGACTGTACAAAGCTTTGCAATGTGCTTAATGAAATGTCATCATGGATAGCAGACCATATTAGGAAGACTGAATGGATTACCAATAAAGAGGGAAATTCATGGTTTAACGGATATTATGATAATAGTGGAAATGCTGTTGAAGGTGATTTTTTATCAGGAGTAAGAATGATGCTTACAGGTCAGGTATTTGCCATTATGTCAGGTACTGCTACGGATGAGCAGGTGGCAAAAATTGTAAAATCGGCAGACGATTATCTTTATGATGGAGCAATTGGAGGCTACAGATTAAACACAAACTTTAATGAAGTTAAAACCGATCTGGGAAGAATGTTTGGTTTCGCATTTGGACATAAGGAAAATGGAGCAGTATTTTCACATATGGCAGTTATGTATGCCAATGCACTTTACAGAAGAGGTTTTGCAAAGGAAGGATATAAAGTAATAAATACCCTTTATAAACATTGTCACAACTATAGCGTAAGCTGTATTTATCCGGGAGTTCCAGAGTACGTAAACCAGAGAGGTCAGGGAATGTATCATTATCTTACAGGCTCAGCCAGCTGGTTACTTCTTACGGTATTAAATGAAATGTACGGTATAAAAGGTGAACTTGGCGACCTTAAACTTCAGCCAAAACTTTTAAAGGAGCAGTTTAAGGATAACAAAGCAGGTGCATCCTGTCTGTTTGGTGGCGTAAACATTAATGTTACGTATGAAAATCCAAAGGGACTTGATGCAGGTGAGTATTCCGTAAAGGAAATATATATAAATAATGAGAAGTATGGCAATGGTGATGTTATTGCCAAAGAAGATATTAACAAATTAAATAAAGAGGTGCAAATTACAGCAGTTCTTGGTTAGGTAGGAAATAAAACGAAGGAAGTTCATTTTTTGTAAATGTTTCCTATCACTGGTCATTAATCAAAAGTTGATGGCAATACATATTAGCAAGAGGAGGAAATATAATGGAATGGGCAAGAGCAATTTGCTATTCAGGCTATCGTGAAGGGCAAAGTCCCCAAACCTGCACGTATCCTACATATGAGCAGATAAAAGAGGACATAAATATTTTATATAACATGGGATTTAAGTACATAAGAATGTATGACCCCATTGTATATTCGGAAATGACATGCCAGGTAATAAGGGATATGAAGTATGATATGCAGATGATGTTGGGCCCTGACCTTATATCGGAAGTTAATAATCCTAATTGTCCGTGGCTTAAGACAAATTATTCAGATGAAGAGTTAAAGGCAAGGGCAAAGAGAAATGATGCCAATATTGATGAATTAATAAGAATTGCCAATGAAAATTCTGACATTATTAATGTTGTATCAGTAGGGAATGAAAATACTCCTAAATGGGGAGCCAATACAGTTCCTGTGGAAAGACTTATTGAATTTGCCAAGAGGCTTAAGGCAGGAACGGGAAAACCGGTTACCTTCAATGAGGGAGCAATAGAATGGCAGGAATTAGGAGAACTGGCAAAGTATCTTGATATAATCAGTGTACATTCATACCCTCTCTGGGGCGGCAATTCTGTTGAAGGTGGACTTAGGGAAAACAAAAAATGGTACAGACGCATGAAGGAATTGTATCCGGATAAGGAAATACTGTTCTCTGAAGTAGGCTGGGCAACAAGCAGTGTAGGATTTGCACAGATTAAAGAAGAGGATGCCAATGAAGAAAACCAGAAAAAATACATCGAGGAGTTTTGGAAGTGGAGTGACAATGAGAAAATAATTGCTTATATGTTTGAAGCTTTTGATGAACCGTGGAAAGGTGGAAATACTCCTGAAGAACCGGAGAAGCACTGGGGAATGTATTTTGTGGACAGAACCCCTAAACTGGTGTTTCAAAACTAAACAAGTAAAGACATTTGTCATTAAGTAATGATACCTAATATAATGTATAATAAGAAAAAGCTGTTGCGCTGATTTAAAAGTCGGCGTAATGGCTTTTTATGTTATAAAAACATTGGACTGTAATTATAAAAACGATGCAAGCCATAGAAGATTTGAAATGTTTTTGCAAAATGGATAATATAATAACAAAACACAGTAAATAAAGATAAAAATATTTCAAATCAAGTATATTAATAGTATGAAAAGAGTTAAAAAACGCATAAAACACTTGTAAAAAATGCATAAAATAAAAAGCGTTTCAAACGTTTTAATCGTTGAAATGCACAAAAGACAATGCTATAATAATAACATCTTTAGTTTGTACGAGAAACTAAATGAGTATTAAAGAATTAAAGGAGGATAACGTTAATGAAATTTAACAAAACAGTTAAGAAGTTTTTAGCTTTTGCATTAAGTTTAGCCATGGTTGTATCATCATTGGTTATTAATGATGCAACAGCCAGGGCAGAAGGAGAGTTTGAAATCTCTCGGATAACATGGAGCGTAGAAGATAACGTTAAAATGTTTGATGTGGAATTTACTTCTGCTTATGATGGTGAAACAGCAAAGGATCCTTATATCTACTGCATTTATGTAGACCAGACGGATTCAGATCATTCCGCAATTAACTATTCGAATGAATGGAATTGGAAAAGCAATTTTCAATGGCTGAATGAAAATGGAGGAATGAACAACAATTACAAGTTTGACAAGGTATTTACAATTGCATCTGATTTTGCAGCCAATGGAAAGGCAGGTATATATCTTGCACAGGGAACACATACTGTGTATATTGTAGCATATTCAACAGTTGAAGATGCTCAGGCAGATACTAACCCTGTAAAAACAGCATCAAAGGAAATTACAGTTCCGGGAGAGGTAGAAACAACTACAGTACATGATGCAGACACAGTGGCAAACATTGAAATTACAAGTGTTGAGAAGGACGTTAATAATGGAATTACAGTAAAATGGGTACACCCTGAAGGTATGGATGGTTTAACACAGGAATTTTACATTGGAACTCCGGACTCAGTTATTGAAGATGAAAAGCATTGGGCAAAGAACGGTACAAATAATTACATCTGGGGAGTTGCAAAAGGCAGAACAGATGTTGATAATGTTGTAGCTTCAAAGGATGATTCAATTAAAGTTGAAAATGGTGGTGACTATGTAGTTAGAATAATATATAAAGATGCCACAGGAGCCATAGTTGCAAGAGGGACTACAGAACCTGTTCATTTTGAAAAGTATGTTAATAATGAAATGAATGTATTTCAGGAGAGAAATGAAGGCTTAACAGCATTTCTTAAATGGACAAAGGTTACAGGAGCAGCTTCATATGCACTTTATGATGCTGAAGGAAATGAAATAAAGAAAGATATTGTTGCTGACTGGGTGGATGTTGTACTTGCTGATTATGATACAGAATTCACATATACCATCAAAGCATTTGACAGCCAGGGCAATGAAATAGAAGTTACAAAGAATACAGTAAATGCAAAGGTTTCAACACAGCCTGAAACTACAGAAGCTCCGACGGAAGCACCAACAGAAGCTCCTACAGTTAATCCTGGTTCAGAGATTAAATTAGACAAGGAATTTAATGAAGAAGGAACATTTGATTTAGGTGGTTATAAAATCTATTTGGGAACCAGCTGGAATGCTTCAACTGCTAAGGCAGGAATCGATGAAAAAGATGCAAAGCATGTTATAGTTCAGCAGACAAACAGCAACTGGAATGATGCATGGGGATTACAGGTTATTAAGAAATTTTATAATTTAACACCTAATGCTACATACACAGTTGAATGGAACATAGTTGCAGCATCTAATGATGGAAACGTAATGGTAACAAACAACAAAGCTAAAATTCAATTAAATGGAGGAACACAGACATTAACAGGAACATTTACAGCTGACGGAGAAGGAAAAGGCGAATTTGTAGTAGGAATGGGTTGGGTAGGTCTGACCAATCCTATAGAATTTTTCACCCCTGTTGTAAAGGATGCAGAAGGAAATGTTTTAGATGACAGCAAGGTTGATACACCTGATGAAAAGCCGACAGAAGCTCCTACAGAGGCACCGACAGAAGCTCCAACAGAAGCACCAACGGAAGCTCCTACAGCAACACCAACAGAGAAGCCTACAGAGGCACCAACAGAGGCTCCTACAGCAGCCCCAACAGAAAAGCCAACGGAGGCACCTACAGCAGCTCCAACAGAAAAGCCAACACAGAAGCCGACAGTAGCACCTACAGCAGCTAAGGTAAAAGTTGGAACAGCCAAAGTAAAATCAGCTTCAAAGAAGAAAGCTTCAGCTAAGGCAAAAATTTCTCTTAAGAAAGTAAAGGGAGCAACAAAATATCAGGTACAGATTTCTACATCAAAGAACTTTAAGAAGGTACTTGTAAAGAAAACAGTAAAGAAGTTGTCATTTACAGTTAAGAGCAGCAAAATAAAGAATAAAAAGAAATTATATGTAAGAGCAAAGGCTATTAAGGTGGTAGGAAAGAAGTCTTACACAGGAAAATGGTCAAAAGCTAAAAAGGTCAAAGTTAAATAACTGAAATAGTTTCTTTACATAAAAACGGAGGTGGGTTTCTGCCTCTGTTTTTTTGTCAGAGAAAATCTGATTAGCAGTAATTCTTTAGTGGATTTGGACAATATATACAATGATAATATGGTAAAAATATACCTTGTTATTTAAATTCCATAATGGTAGAATGAATGTGATTATTTTGAACAGATAGGAAACTAAACGAACGAAGTTCGCGTATAGACATGTTTCCGATAAAATGCCGCTGACCGGAGGGAGGAGGCACTACATATTTTACAGGAGGGAAAGAATGAGGAAGACAATTGCGATATTATGTGCAGTTACCGTATTGGCAGGTTCAATGCCGGCTATGGCAGATTATACAGCCAAAGCAGTGGAAACAGAAACTGAAACAGAATTTAATGGTGATATTATAAAGAATCCATGGGGAGAATTGTTTACGGAGACAGAAGCCCCAACTACAGAAGCCCCTACACCTGGTGAAACAACAACTTCTGGTAAGCCGGAAGTTACTACCAAGGACGATACAGATAAAGTTGATCCTGGAAGTCTTACATATGAGGATTTAATATGTGCAGAAAATTCGGATCTTAAAATAGGTTATTCAATAGTAAAATCAACTATTACAGGGGCATCATTCTGGTACGGAGATGTAGGAACAACTTTACAGATTTCATTTTATGACCCTAAGGGTGAAGGTGCCAATGCAGATGTAACAATTAATGGACAGGCTCCGGCAGATGGTGTAATTACTATGTTAGGTACAGGCATTATTAAGTTAAATCCAACATTATTACCTGATAATGCATATACAATAGTTAAGATTAAACTTGAAACAGAGGGAGAAATTATATTTGTTATTAAAAGAGGAAATCCTTCAGAGGCACCAACAGTAGCGCCAACAGTAGCATCGACGGAAGCACCAACAGTGGCACCGACGGAAGCACCGACGGAAGCCCCAACAGTGGCACCGACGGAAGCACCTACAGTGGCACCGACGGAAGCACCAACGGAAGCACCAACAGTAGTACCGACAGACAAACCAACGGTAGTTCCAACAAATAAGCCGACAGTAAAGCCTACACAGCAGGCAACTACTAAGAAGGTTACAGTAAAGAGAGTAAAGGTTAAGTCTGCTTCAAAGAAAAAAGTATCTGCAAAAGTAAAAATATCCCTTAAGAAAGTAAAGGGAGCAAAGAAATATAAAGTACAGGTTTCAACATCAAAGAAGTTTAAAAAAGTTCTTGTAAAGAAAACTGTTAAGAAAGCAAAATTTACTATAAAAAGCAGAAAATTAAAGAATAAGAAAAAATTATATGTAAGAGCAAAGGCTGTTAAAGTTGTAAACAAAAAAGTATACACAGGAAAATGGTCAAAGGCTAAGAGAGTAAAAATTAAGAAATAAACAGGAGGATTAGTAATAGAATGAAATTGTATAAGAAAATAGCAATGTATGCATTAGTTGCAACTTTATCCTTAGGAACATTTGGAGTGTTATCTTTAAGTGCCAAAGGAGCAAATGGCGACTATGATGGAGATATAATAACAAATCCGTGGCATGAATTATTCACCACAACATCCAATACAGGAGATTTGCCGGTAGATGAAACCACAACATCTAATAAAGGGGATTTGCCGGCAGATGAGACCACAACATCCAATACAGGAGATTTGCCGGTAGATGAAACCACAACACATAACAGAGGAGACTTACCAACAGTTGTACCTACAAAAAACAACAATCAGGCAACCACTAAAAAGAATGATACAAAAGTTAAGGTTAAGGCAACTGCTGTAAAATCAGCTAAGAAATCTAAAAAGGCAGTTAAGATTAAAATATCTCTTAAAAAAGTAAAGGGAGCAACAAAATATCAGGTTCAGATTTCAAAAAGCAAAAAATTCAAAAAAGTTGTTTTGAAGAAGACAGTAAAGAAAACAAGTTTTACACTAAATAGCAAAAAATTAAAAAACAAAAAGAAATTGTATGTAAGAGCAAGAGCTTTGAAGAAAGTCGGAAAGAAGACATACACAAGCAAATGGTCTAAAGTGAAAAAAGTGAAAATAAAAAAGTAATGAAAATCGTACCTTTAAGTATGTTAATAACAACTACATAGAAAAAGATTATGATTGGGTAAATACAATCGTAAAATAAAGTAAAATCTCCCTTCCGAAAAAGAACAGATATTTTCGGAGGGGATGCTTTTTTTTAGAATAGGTAAGCAAATTTCATATTACATTGAGTATTAAATTGTAAAATGTTAATCTATAAAAAAGAATGTAAATAGGAGGGGGCATATGTTTAAAAAGGTTATGTCATTGCTTACTGCTGTAGCTGTTATAATAGCAGGAATACAGTTTACACCGGCTAATAAAGTCAATGCGGCGGTAACATCATCAGGGGGAAGCGGATCATGGAAATTAGTATGGTCTGAGGATTTCAACGGAAATGTAGGAAGTGGCGTTGATACTTCTGTATGGAATTATGATACCGGAAACAGCGGATGGGGAAATAACGAAATTCAGAATTACACAACAAGTACAAATAACGTTTATATTGCAGATACATCATGGGATTCGGAGTCTAGTGACGGCAGATGTCTTGCAATTAAGGCACAGAGAGAAAATGGACAGATTACATCAGGAAGACTGACAACAAAGGGAAAGCAGTTTGCAAGATACGGAAAAATTGAGTGCAAAATGCGAGTTCAAAATGGCAGTCAGTCAGGAGTGTGGCCTGCATTCTGGATGATGGGTGAAAACGGAAACTGGCCTAATTGTGGCGAAATTGACATTATGGAACACAGAAACACGGAAAACACTGCAATTGGTACATTACATTGGAATCCGGGTACTTCATTATGGGATTCATATAATCATGTGTATGCAGGAAGTGAAACAAACGGTCAGTTTGGTTACATAGGAAGTATTGAACAGTGGCACAGATATTCAGTGGAATGGTATGGAGATGTAATGAAATGGTTTGTAGATGATACATGCTATGAAACCATGAGTATTTCAAATGCAACAATGGAAGAATTTCAGCGAAATCATTATATTTTGTTAAACCTTGCCATTGGAGGCCCAAATACACCGTTTACCCAGTATCAGACTGTAAGTGACAGCTTTTCCAATGCGATTATGTACGTTGACTATGTAAGAGTATATCAGGGTTCAGATTCTGACTTTGTAATAAATAAAAAGACAGAAAACGTTACTCAGCCTACACAGGTAGATGACGGATACACAACATGTGCATCAGATAATACTGTAAACCTTGGAAGCTGGAATTACTATGTAGGTTCATCCTGGGCAGGAACTGCAGCAAGATATAAAGGTGGTTCAGACTTAAATGATTTTTCATTGAAAGTTACGGCAAGCGGCGGACAGGAATGGGGAATGAATGCCCATACAAAGAAATTAAGTGTTACACCGGGACACACATATTCATATAGTGTAACAGTTAATTCCAATCAGGCAGGAGCTTCGGTCTTCATGAAGGATGAAGTTGGAGATATTAATTTTGGCACAAAAACATTAGTATCAGGAGATAATGTTTATTCAGGAACATTTAAACCTACCAATGACACGGTACAGTTTATGTTTGATTTAGGAAAAGTTGCCGCAGGAACTACATTAAACTTTAAGAATGTAACTCTTACGGATACTACTCCTTCAGTAATTGAAACAACGAAAGCACCTGAACCGACAACTGTTAAGCCGGTTACAGGTGATGAAGAATGGATAACAGTAGACAATTCAAATAACATGTATTCATATGCAAGTGCAGATAACATTACTGTTGTAAATGTACAGCACCCGGGATTTGCCAATGCAGATGGAATATACATGAGTACAAAGGTAGCCATAGGTTACGTTACAATTAATGGAAATAAAGTAGGAAATGAATCAGTGGCAATTGACGGTGCAGGAGCGGTTGTATATTTAACAGCACTTTCAGGGACATCAACAGTGGCATATTATGCACAGGATGGAACTTTACTGGGAAGCGTTAACATTAAAAAGAATGAAACCGTACCTGAAACAACTGAGGCTGTAACAGAAGCTACTACAGAGAGGGAAACTCATGACATGAGTAAAGACCCGGACGATATATCAAGAATTTATGTAGTTACAGATGATGCTAATCCAACAATCACAAAGGAAAGTAAAACACCGGGTACAATAACCGTTATAGGTGGAGAAGACGGTGTGAATTCCGTAAGTGATACAGGAACAATTAAATTAAGAGGAAATTCAACATCTTTGGCAGATAAAGCCGCTTACAATATATCCTTTAGTTCTAAGCAGACATTATTTAGTGGTGCTAAGGCAGCTAAAAAGTGGTGCCTTTTGGCAAATGCATTTGATAAGACCCTTATCAGAAATAAACTTGCAATGGAACTTGGAAAAGAATTGGGAATGGTGGCAACACCGGAGGAACATTATGCAGACCTATACATTAACGGACAGCTTAAGGGAACATATCTGGTAAGTGAGCCGGCAGACAATGGAAGATCAGGAGTTTCTTATGATGAAACAAATGATAAGGAAATGATGTTTGAGTTAGAGGCTGACAGAGAAGAAGCAGGAGCTACATATTATACAACAAATCTTGGTGTAAGATTCGTAGTGGAGGATCCGGAAGGCTTAGGAACAGACACTGCTAAGTATTCAAACTGGGTGAACACATTATCAGCTTTTGAAACGGCATTAACCGATACGTCTTCAGACAAAGTGTTAGACTGCATAAATGTAGATTCATTTGTGGATATGTATATTGTAAATGAATTATTTAACACGGTTGATTTTGGTTACAGTTCAGTTAAGTTCTATACAAAGGAAGATGCAAAGGGAAATACAATTATATATGCAGGGCCTTTGTGGGATTTTGATTTGTCATCAGGAAATTCATCTGTTGAAGAATGTAGAAAGACAGATGCTTTCAGATGTCAGCAGGTAAATACGTGGTTTGGATACTTAATGAAGAATAGTTCCTTTAAAAATAAGGTTATTTCAAAATTTAGATCAATGCAGCCACAGATTCAGAATCTTTACAGCGAAAATTCTTTAGGAATTAGCAGAATAAATGCTAACTTGAATTATATGGGAAAATCAAAAGACAGAAACTATTCGGCAATAAGTGAAGGCGGTGCAGGCTGGAGCCAATCAACACCGGATTCGGCTGAATACAAATATTACCCATATGGATATAGTACATTGTCACCATACATTAATTATACATATGATGAACATGTTGAATATCTCACTAACTGGTTAGAAACAAGGAATAAATGGATGTGCAGCCAGTGGAATATTAATTATAATACAGCGGGAAGTGAAACAATCAGTACAGACATTGATATTACAGGATATCAGATGACCTCTTCATTAAACGGCATAGCAGGAAATATGGGTATGCGTGTTGTATATGAGGTAGAGCCTACAGTTAATGGAAAGGAAGTTTCCGAAAAAGGACTTATTTACGGACTGGTTTATGGAAACAATCCAATAAGTGAATCAGATTTAACATATGATTCATCCAGCGATTACGTAAAGAGATATATGGCTACCGATGCAGGAAAGTCAAGTGTTCAGTTAGGAGATTCAGAAACAGCATCATACTATGTAATGACAATGAGCTGTGATGCAGGAGATGGAACAGATAATGTAACAGCTAATGCATTTACTGCTAAATACTATGTAAGAGCATATGCAAAGTTAGCAGATGGCTCCATAGTTTACAGTAATGTGGATTCATATACTGTATACGATATTGCAGATTATATTTATCAGAATCAGTTAGTAAGCAACAAGTCTTCATATGACTATTTATATACTAAAATATTGAAATATGTAAACAGCAGTTATAAAGAGGGAGATTACGACTGGGGAAACATAGTGGTAAAATAAATGGCACACAAATAGTACATAAAGAGCTAAATACGAAGGAGGGTATTTGGCTCTTTTAAAATAAAAAAAGGAGGTACAAAATGAATAAGTTTAAGAAATTTATTTCATTATTGCTTGTTGCAACCATGATTGTTACATTTTGCCCTGATGTTAGCATAGGACAAAGTGTTGAAGTAAAAGCCGCAACTTCAGGAATAACTAATGGCGCAACTTACACAATTGTATCTGCATATAATGGAAAGGCAATAACTCAGACTGACCTTTCAACATTTTATGCCAATTGTGTAGTTTGGAATACAGATGCAATGAGTAATTTAGCAAGATGGACATTAAAGGAAACGGGAGATTATTACAATATTACCAATGCAGTATCCGGTAAGAGCATAAAAATAACCGGAAAAAATAATGGTGATAATATGGATTTAAACGGTAATGATAATTCTGATAACTACAGATGGAAACTGGTGCCTATTACATCAGGAACCTATGCAGGATGTTACTATATTGTTTCAGCGGTAAAGAATGATAGCGGTGAGGAAGAATATGCTGAAATTATTAGTGACGATGACAAAAAGGATACCGACGGTGCCCAGGTGAGATTATGGACAAAGTCAAAAAGCGTAGATTATGAGCCACGTCAGATATGGAGAATCCAGAAAAGTGACGTGGAGGATGCAACCTTTACAGAGGCAATGGCTGATAAGGCATTAGAGGCATTTAAAAATAAGTATTATGTAAAAAATTCAACCACAGGATATAACAGTTTAGGTGGCGGTTTCTGGGGAATTGCCGAAGTTATGGAAGCTATGCTTGATGGATATGAAACTACAGGTAAATCCATTTATAGAGAAATGTTTCAGAATACATATAAAGATTTCATAGCAAGAAACGGAGATTACTGGTCAAATAATGATTTTAACGATGATATAGCCTGGGCTGTACTTGATTCAGTAAGAGCATATTTATTATTTGGAGACCAGAGTTACTTAGATATTGCAAAGAAAAACTGGGACTTCATGTATAAAAGAGGAACAGAAGGAAGAACAGACGGACTTATCAGATGGTCTCATGAAAACGGAAGAGGAGACGGAACCACATCATGTATTAATGGTCCTGCCACAGTAGGAGCCTGTTATCTTGCAATTGCAACAGGGGACGAAAGTTACTATACCAAGGCAAAAAGCGTATTTGATGCATGGAGAAACAGTTCATTGTATGTAAGAGAAGGTGATGATGCAGGACATGTATGGGATAGTCCAGGAAACAACTGGCGTTCTACATATAATCAGGGAACTTTCCTTGGAGCTGCAATTATGCTTTATGAAAAATATGGAACACAGCAGTATTATGATGATGCATGTAATGTAATGGCAAATACGGTAAAAGGCCTTTGTTACAATAATATTCTTAAGGAAGAGAACACAAACTCCGGTGACCTTTCAGGTATGCGTGGTATCCTTATGAGATATATGAGAAAGTTCATTGTAGATTTTAATAAAGGCGAGTATCTTTCATTCTTTAAGGACAATGCAAAAGTAGCATGGATGAATAGTAATTCAAAGGGAATTATGCAGTGTTCATGGCAGAAAAAGGCAGCAGAAGATGCTACATGGGATTCTTTTGCAGCATATAATGCTATTTCACTTATGGCAAATATTCCTACATATGCAGACAGTTTAGAGAGAGATGCATATTCAAACATTGAAGCAGAAGATTTGGACTACTGTAAGGGACTTATTTCAGAAAATTCCAGTGGAAGTAGTGGTGGCAGAAGTTTAGGAGGCGTAAAGAACGGATACTATGCTGCTTACTATAACATTAATTTTGGAGAGACAGGAGCGTCAAAGCTGACTTTCAAGTATTCAAGAAGTACCGAAACAGAAGGCGCAAATGGAACCATTGAATTTAGACTGGGAAGTACAACAGGTCCTCTTATAGCAAAGGCAAGTATTGAAAATACAGGAACATGGCAGAATTGGAAAGAAGTTACAATTGAGACGGCACGTATTACGGGAGTACAAAATGTATATGTAGTATTTAAGGCGGATACTGATCATGTTTGCAATTTTGACTATTTTAAATTTACAAAGGCAACAAATGATGACCAGGGATACTTTTTCTTAAAGTCAGATTCATCTAATCAGTATGCAGTGTGTAAAAATGGAAGCAGCGATACAACAATTATTGCATGCAGCAACAACAGAGATGAATGGGAACAGTTTAAGATAATTAAGAACAGTGACGGAACAGTTTCCTTTAAGTCATTAATATCCGGAAAGTATATATGCATGGTAAGTGAAGGTTCATATCTTACTGCAAGTACATCAGCAATTTATAACGGAGAAAAGTTCGTTATAGAAAGATATGCATCAGACACAAGTAAGAGTAAACAGTTTGCCATTAAATCCATTGCCAATGGAAAATATCTGGCAGTTGATCCAAGTGGAGATAAGGCAATTCTTTCAACTTCTGACAGTATAGGAGGTTCATGGGAGACATTCCATATGGAAACTGTAAACGGTGAATGGATAGTACCGGATGGAACTACTTTGGTAGACAGCGCATATAAAGATGCATTCTCAACAATAGAAGCTGAGAAAACAGACGATTTCAACGGAACAATTAATTATGATACATATCTTGGAAATACCAATGATGGAGAGTGGGCAAGATACGATAATGTAAGATTTACTAAAACTGCAAAGAGCATCATAATGAAATATTCAGTAAGAGGTAAGATTGCTACCGGAAAGGTTTCATTATATTTAGACAGTTTAGACGGAACACCTGTCGGTGAATTATATCTTACAGAAACAGCTGAGGACAGTTGGGATACATATGTTGAAAAACAGTTTGCACTGAAAACTGAAATAAGCGCCGGAGTACATAATGTTTATCTTAAGTTTACACCGGACAGTGGAAAGACATATGTAGGAAATATTGACTATTTCTTATTTAGCGATGAAGCTTATGAGGAACCGACTACGGAAGATCCTAATGCCATAAAGGAAAGTGGAAGCATTAAAATAGAAGGATATCAGATAAGCGCTACCCACAAAGGCAGCAGGGTTATCGGTTCAGTAGAACCGACAATAGACGGAAAGAATGTTGTAGGATGGGGATTAATTTACGGAGTAAATAAAGCAGGTGGAAACACCTTTAATATCTCTGATGATGATATGCGTGTAAACAGTGACAGTAAGTATGTTGCAGCTTTAGATTCCACATCAAAGGGAACAACAGATACTGTATTTGGAAGTTCAGACACAGCTACATATTTTGTAAGGACAACGTTATTTGGTTCATTTACTTCGGTAGAGTATTCGGCAGAATACAAAATCAGAGCCTATGCAAAATTGTCAGACGGAACTTACAGATACAGCACCGTTAAGAGTTATTCAGTATATGATATTGCAGATGTTTTGTATAAGAATGTTAAGATGAATACAATCACTGCACATGAGTATCTTTACAACAGCATTTTGAAAGTTGTAAATCCAAATTATGCTGAGGTTGATTACAGCTGGGGAAATGATTTAGTAGGAACAAATTAAAATTTAATATAATTTAATGAAGCTGCCATACTGGACAACATCAAAGCCGGTATGGCAGTTTTTTTCTGATTTAGTTTACAAACTATCTTAATAGAGTTGAACGTTAAACCTAAAAAGCGAATAAAAACACATAAAAAAAAGGACACCTGAAATAAAAAAATGTCACTCTAAATGATAAAGAATTAAGTTTATAATTAATGTGTATAAATGTTTGCCATAGGCAGATAACAAACTTGGATCATTAAAGGAGGGAAAAAAGTGAAAGGATTAAAAAGGGTAAAAACATTTTTAACGTTGTTCCTTTCAGTCTGTATGGTATTCACATCAGTAACACCAACAGATTTAACTAAAGTCTTTGCAGAAAATGTAAAGACTACAGTGTATTTTTATAATGCATCAAATTGGAGTGGAGTAGGAATACATGGGTTCAATGACGATGTAAATGGTCAGTACACAGGAGACTGGAACACGACATTTATGGAAAAGGATGGAGATACAGGCTGGTATAAATATGAAATTAATGCAGATGTATCTAAAAATTATATTGATGTTATATTCTTTGATAAGGGTGACCCGGAAGGAGATCATGCTACACATAGAAGCCTATGTAAGGTAAATGACAGAGAGTATGTTTATTTTTCCACGAATGGTGCCAAGTATTGTTCTAAGCTTGCAGCAGAGGTGGCTTTAGGAAAGGTAGATAGTTCCAAGGTTAAGAATGCTTTTTCAGGAACAAAAATAGCAGGTAATGTTATTGAGGCAGAGGACCATGACAATAAACATACAGAGATTATTAATGAAACAAACACAGATTACGGTCAAAGTGGTACAGGAAATATAGCCCATGTAAATAACGGAACCTGGACTATGTATAATGTTAACTTTAACCGTGCAGCTTCAAAGTTTACAATAAGATATTCTGCAAAAAGTACAGTTGCAGGGGGAACTGTCAATGTATATTTAGACAGTATGGACAGCACACCTGTGGCAACTGTTGAAGTAACAGAGACAGGCTCAGAATGGAGTAATTTTGTATACAAAACAGTAGATGCCAACATACCGTCAGGTATTCATCAGGTGTACCTTAAATATTCTACATCTAAGGACTGGTGTGCTAATGTAGATTGTTTTTATTTTGAATCACCTTATGTGGATGCAGTAGGAACTCATGAAATAGAAAATGCTCATGAGACAATTTTAGGTCCGGCTAATGGCAGAGAAGTAAGTAGTAGTGGTAATTTCTCAAATAGAGCAGCCATTGGAGGTTTAAATACATGGGAGGCAGATGGCAGAGCCTACACTACCACATATGTTAATGCCAAAAATGCAGGTACATACACATTAAAATTAAAGTATTCATTAGAATGTGGAAAGGACACAAGAATTGATTATAGGATAAATGGTGATACTGACAGAGATTGGAGATCATGGACTCTAAAAGACCACAGTTCTTCATGGGATGAGGTAAAGGAATTTACAACTACGGTTTCACTTAAAAAGGGAATAAATGCCATTGATATTACAGGAGCCATTAATACCGGTACTGATTGGAAATGGGTACGTTTAGATAACTTTGAACTTTCATATGTTTCTGAAAATAATTACAGCAAAAAAGCTTTCAGTTCAAGGGAAAATGTAGAATTAAACGGAGTACAGTTAGATGCAGGCCCTAAATCCTCAGGCAACATTGGAGGAGATGAAGGGGGAAAACTTACAGGTATAAAAGGCGAAGGATATGCAGAATATGATGTATATTTTGACAGAAAGGCATCAGGAGTAACCCTGTCATATTCTGTTGCAACGGATTGTGGTGGAACTGTTGAAATGTATGTGGATTCCATGAGTGGAGCACCGGTTACAACCTTTGACTGTAACGACACTACAGGAGGTTGGAGCGCTTATGTAACCAAAACGGTGGATGTAAATATACCTGATGGAAACCATAAAATTTACTTTAAGGTAATACCTAGAATTGCCAACAGTTATTCAGTAAACTTGGGATGGTTTAAGTTTGCATATACTCCGGAAGAAATGAATATAAGACATGAAGCAGAAAATGCCCATGCATATACTAAAGGTTCGGCATCAGGTGAATATAGCCTTGAAGTATTTTCAAATTATTCAGGAAAAACAGCTATAGGTGGCATGAATACATGGCCAAATGACGGACGTGCATATCTTACACAGTATGTAAATGTAAAAGAAGATGGTTGTTATAACATAGTTGTGGGATACGCAAATGGCGGAGAATACGATACCAACATTGATGTTCGTGTAAACAGTTCTGATAATGGTGTATGGAAAAGTATTTCTGCACCAAAGACAGGTGGCTGGAACAGTGTAGATGAAATAAAAGCAACTGTAGAATTAAAAGCAGGAGTTAATTATATTGATATTACCGGTGCTTCAAATATCTGGTACAACAAAGATAATGCATGGCAGCAGGTAAATATTGATTACTTTGACATAGAGGATGCCAACATTGCCAAAGGAAAAAAGGCATACGCTGAAAGTGTACAAAGTGAGGGTGGAACAGATTATCCGGCAGATAATGCAGTTGATGGAGACAATTCTACAAGATGGGCAAATGCTAACGAAGGCGGATGGATTTATGTAGATTTAGAAAGCCTTTATGAAATAGAACGTGTAGATGTATTGTTTGAAACAGCATATGCAAAGAGTTTTGAAATACAGACTTCAAAGGATGGAAAAACATGGGTTACATCAAAAACAGTTTCATCGGAGGATTTTATAGGGGATATAAATATTAAAAATGACGGGACTTATAATGGAAAAGTATTGTACAAATCAAAAGACACATGCCTTGGAAAGGCAAGATATGTAAGAATTAAAGCTAATGAAATGAATTCTTATCATAAGAAGATGTCTATATATGAGTTAAAGGTATATGGTACAAAAGTTCCGGGTTATCTGACAGATGTGGCAGTAAATAAGAACATAATATGTGATAGTGCAAGTACCGTAAATCCTGCAAAGTATGCTACAGATGGAAAAGATACAACTAAATGGACAGCAGGCAGCACACACCCTGAATATACAATTGATTTAGGCAGGGAATATGGATTACACAGTATAGATTTAAAGTATTCTAATGCTTATGCTAAGTCATTTAAAATTGCAACATCTAATGATGGAACAAATTGGGCGGATTTAAAAAATGTTTCTCAGTGGACTGAGCCGGGTAGTGCATCAGGATTAGATGGAGACAAGATATTAGGATATAGTTTTCATTTTGATGAGGTTAAAGCACGGTATGTTAAACTGTACGTTGATGAACGTGCAGACACCTCCCTTGGAATATCATTATATGAATTTGAAGTTTGGGCTAAGGATAATCAGAAGTCTGATTATTGGAATGAAGTAGGCAGCAAATCCCTTGGTGTTTACCCTGTATCAAAATTACAGGATACAAAATACGAAAATTCAGTAAGTGATACATATCCTTTAGGCGTTATAGATTCATCCCTTGTAACAGGAGATATCCTGTTATCAGGTGACACATATGAGGTTGTGTATGATTCAGGCAACAGAGATGTGTTCTTCTATGTTAATCCAAGAGACATAAACGTAGATTACGACAAGCAGGGAGTATTCTGGTCTAACGGTAATAGTGGAGCATCTCTGTGGGGAGCTGACAACCACGATGAAAATATTGCAAAATATATTGCAAAACAACAGGCAACGGTACAATATCAGTTACCGGAAAATTTGGATTTTGGTGACAGTGATTATGTAACTACACAGATTGGATGCAGAATATATAATCTTTCGGATATTGGAGATGACGGATATCCTGTAAGTGGAGCAAAACCGGTATTTTCAATAAAATTTAATCTTAAGATACTAAACTCCCATGGAATTTACATTGAGGATTCAATTATGAAAAATGGTACCCTTAATGTAAAGAATGCAGATTCAGATACAACTTATACTTGGGAAAAAAGTAAAGATGGTAAAAACTGGCAGACAGTATCAGAAAAGAGAAAAGATGTACAGGTTATAAGTAATAATGGAGCAAAGGTAAATGTTGTTGATGACTTAGGTGGAGGATACTACTATAGAGTTAAAGCCGAAAATGGCAAGTGGTCACAGCCTTATCATGTTCAGTATTATAACGATGTTCAAAACGGTGATTTTGAGTTTCCTGCAATGTTTTCATATGATGAGGAAACAGATAAGTCAATGGATGCAAGATTCCCATATAACTCAAATGGTGATGAACAGCAGTATCCTAACGGATTTGACGGATTATTCTGGAAAACAACAGGACCGGGATATTACAACACCCATAACAACCATAAAACAACTCATGATATTGAAATTGTAAATGGAAGAAACTTAAGAACTGACAGTGAGGCAAATCAGCAGGGCGGATTCTCGGTTTCACAAAAAGATATGTATGGTGATAATTCCCATGGCGACCAGTTCGCAGAATTAAACTGTGAGGAACAGGGAGCATTATATCAGGATATACTTACAACACCGGGTTCAGAATGTTACTGGGATTTAGACCATGCAGCAAGAAGGGTATCAAATGGAGCAACAAACTCCATGCTTGTTGTGGCAATGTCTACTAATGATGCCTTAAATTACACAAAGGATACTGAAATTGAAAAAATTGTTACTGCTGCTACAAATCAGGGAGTTACAGGTGCAGTATCAACTGAATACGAGAATGGAAAGGTAATTACTTTAGATAATGGAATACAGGCAACAGTTTGGAAAGTTACCAGCACCGCTACAGCAGGTGAGTGGAAGCATAATAGTGGTAAATATACAGTACCTGTTGCTGACAAGAACTATTTAACAAGATTTTTCTTTGTATCTATTGATGGTACAAACGGAGACAGAACAATAGGTAACCTTCTTGATAATGTAACTTTTGAACAGAAGAAGCAGTATAAGATTAAGTATGTTGTAAACGGGAAAGAGGTATATACAACAACAGGTATTGTTAACCCTTATGACAGAGTGGACATACCGGATACTCTTCCGGAAGATGTTAAGGATAGTGATGGAAATCACATTGATCTTTCAGAATACACGTTAAAAGAAAGCAACATATTAAAATACAAGAGGGATTCAGAAGGAAACATTATATATGATGGAACAACTCCTCGTACGGAAGAAAAGGGATATTACATTGATAATAATGACAGAAGATTTACTGTAGCGTATGACCATGATACATTAATTCTTTACTATCAAAGTGGAATAGTTACCCTTACTAAAAGAGTGGAGGGACTGACGGAAATACCTGATGATTATAAGGTAAAACTTACCGTAAAAGATGGAGATACTGAAAAGTATTCAAAGACTTTTGCAAAAAGTGATTTTACTGCAATTGATAATGCAGACGGTGAGACATCAGATAGTTTCTTTGCAACAGTTTCTTTTGAAGCAGCAGGTGTTTTAAATTCAGGAAAGACATATACGGTAACAGAAGAAGAGGTTAAACCGATGATTGGAACTTCATTCTATCTTTCACAGGTAACAGCCGGAAAAACAGTGAATAGTGTTCCTGTTTCTGAATTATCAAAATCCTCTGTTTCATATAGTGATACAGCTTTTGAATATAAGTCAAATACTGATAACAGCGAGTTATTTGTAAATACATATAAGCCAACCCACAAGGTAACCATTGAGAAGAAGGTTGCAGGAAATATGGGGGAACAGGAAAAGCTATCAAAGAGTTTTAGCTTTACGGCAGGTATTGCATTAGGAATGGAAAGCGTAAATGCTGTATTGTGTACAGATACTTCTGTTACAAACAGTGAAAAAGGAAAGTATAAATTTAGCTTGAAAGATGGAGAAAGTATTTCATTTATTGTATATGATGGATGTGCCATAACAGTTACTGAAAAGAAAGAGGAATGGTATTCTACTACTTATACAGTGGGTGGAGTGGATACTTCAATAAATAAAGAAGCTAAGGTTGAAGATAATTTCGACCCATTCGTGACAACAAATGCAATTAATAAAGATGTAAATATCTTATGTACAAATACAAGTGAAGACTTAGGTGATGTAGAAGTACAGGGATATCAGATGAACGTCAGCAATGTAAAGGGAGCACCGGCTGAGTTCTCGCCATCATTCAGAGTTGTTTGCCGTGTAAGCAAAAATACAATTAAGAGAAGAAAAGTTGTAAAGGCAGGAGTTATTTTTGGAACAGCCAACGCAGTGGGAACAGGAGCAGATGCAGTTAAGAATTTGACGATTCCTAAATCCTCAAATCTGAACAATGACGGAACAGCAGGAGCAGAGAAGGACGGTGTAGATGGAAAAATAAAGGATAATATATATTATCATGAAGAGACCACAGGTGGATATTATGGAGACTGGACAACAAGGGAGGATGATCCACATCCATATACACATTGGAATTATTATGCTCTTACTTTCTATGCTACATCCTATATGTATGGAATGTTGACACAGAATTTAACATACCGTGCATATGCAGTTGTAGAGGGAACGGCAGATAATTATGATTATCAGGAAAATGGAAACTACTATAAGTATGAGTATGGCAATGACATATATACAATTAATATGTACGAAATTGCCCGGAACCTTTATGAGAATCAGAAAATGAGTACACAGACTGCTCATAACTATCTGTACAATAACGTTCTTAACATAGTAAATATGGACAAAAACAGATTAAATATTGCCAATGCTATGATGGTTAAACTTAATATTAAATCTAAAGATCATAATTATAATCTTGTAAATGCATGCTACAAAAGTATGTATGATTATGTACATTGTCTTGGAGGATATAAGTATAGTCAGAGGGAAAGTTCAGTGCCAAATAAAGATTTTGCCATGAAGAAGTACAATACAGACGGAAGTATTGGTAATTATAATAAAGAGCTTCTTGAAAAGTTAAATACGGCTTCAGGCACAAATTATGATACTCTGTCCCAGTGGATTTACTACGAAGTTGAAAAAACAGAGGTAAACAAATCACCGGGCAAATACTATACAGGATATTACAGAATGTCACAGTATTCCTGGAACAACGGAATAATAACAGATTATGATGTGGATGAAGAGTAATCAGATACGGAGGTAGTAAAAATGAGAAAATTATACGAAACACCTGAAATCCTGGTTACCAAGTTTGATGTTAATAAAAGGGTTATGTTGGAATTAGAAACAGGAAACGAAAAGCCGGGAGACAAATGGAATGCCGGAGTGGATATAATAAGTGGTAATTACGATAATCCGGACTTAGATTTGCTTGGTTAGTGTGGTTTTTAGCATATAAGACGTATAGGAAAGTGAGATAAATATGAAAGTAATATATAAAAAAATAATTGCATTTATCTGTGTGCTATCAATGATTGTATCAACTTTTGCAATGAATCCCGGTACTGTAAGTGCAGGTACTGATGAAGACGGATTCACTCAGCTTTCAACAACAGAAAACGTTGATCAGGCATTGGGAAAATGGTCAAAGATATATAAGGCAAGTACATGGGCACAGCCTACAGATGTATCCATAAAAGGAGAAGGAACTTCTTTTGATGATTTAGTAATCAAAATCAACTCCTCAAATGGGGCTACAACAGGTGATGAAAGGTGGGCAATACAGGCACACTATCCTGTGTCAGGGCTTGATGCATCAAAAACATATAAATGTACCATAAAGTACACATCAACAAAGGCAGGAAATATGTTATATAAACCTGACGGAATAGCAGGTAGGAATGACAAGATTTATCCGGCAGTTGAAGGTGAAAATACTATAACAGATACAATTACGGGAGTGACAGGTTTTACGGCGGTGTTTGCGTTATGTGGTATGCCGAATGGATGTATAGTGGATTTTACATCAATTTCAGTTGTAGAGGAAAGTGAAGAAACAACTACAACTTCGGAACCTGTTACAACGCCGGAAATTATAGACGGAACAGAGTTACTTAAGGACACGGAATTTGAGGAAGGTAAGGTTACTCATTGGGATGAATATGGTGGAAATAAATACACTAATCAGGGCAATGGAAAGTTAAAAGTTGAAATTCCGGCTTATGAAAGTGGTGATAACTGGGCAACACAGTTAGTTCAGAAGAATATTCAGTTGTATGAAGGTAAATGGTATGTGGCGCAGTTTAAAATCACTTCTGATGTGGATAAGTCATTTCAGCTTTTGATTCAGAGTGATGGAAACAGTGGTGGTGACTGGACAGTATTTGCTAAGGAGGATGTTGATGTTTCGGCAGGGGAAACTAAAACAGTTCAGATACAGTTTCAGGCAAATCAGAGCACAGAAGCTAATGTATTGTACGGAATAATGATGGGTTACATTAATGGTGCCAGTAAAGCAGCCAATGTTACAATTGAGAATGTAAGCCTTAAGGTGTATAACGATGAACAGCAAATTAGCGGAACACAAACTGTTTTACTTACCAGTAATGATGTTTCAGTATCAGGCTTCCAGATGAAAACCAACTGGTCTGAGGAAGATGAAAATCAGGGATTAGTGGGATTTAGAACAGTATGTAAGGCACCAAACGTTGGCGGTAAGGTTACAGTTGGAAAGGTTTCCTACACAGTTGCTAAATTCGGAACTCTTTATACAATAGAGCCGGACAATGGTATTCCTGATGGAACATCATTTACAGCTTCAGGAACATTATTAAAAAGTTACAATTTAAATGATGAAACAGCAGAAACTGTTAATCCTTTTACTCTTGCAGCTACAGCTACGGAAAATGCCATTAAGGAGAAGGACGATACATATTCATCATATGTACAGACAATGCAGGATACAATTGATAACCTTCACCCGGGAAATAAAATACATGTAAGAGCTTTTGTGGTAACAACAGGTGGAACAATAATTTACAGTACAAAATCTGTTTCTACATGTATTGCAAGGGTGGCATCATACATGTATCAAAAGAGTCTGGCATCTAATTACAGAGGCCATGAATATCTTTATAAAAGTATTCTAAACGTAGCACAGTTTGTTCCGGCAGAAAAGTATACGGGATATTTTACAACTAAAGATAATCCATATTACAGAGATTCTAAGGTTGTGTATGGATGGAATGACAATCTGTATACACCGGATGGTGACGATTATATGAATATAAAACCGGATGTATTTTTAGGAAAAGACTATCTAAGTGCAACTACAGGCTATAGTGGTGATCCGGCTAGTGTAAATAAAAATACCAGAGGTGGGGTTATAAGCATTTCCGGTGTTAAATATGATAATGGTATTTCCACAAATGCCAATGGTTACTTTGAATATAGCGTTCCTAAGAATGCAAAATACTTTATGGGAATTGCAGGTATAGATGATAGTGTGGTAAGTGATGCTAACTATGTCAAGGCATCAGTTAAATGTGAAGTATCTTTTGACGGTTTTACTGCAATAACTACAGGTGTATTAACCTACGGAAAGTCACAATACATTAAAGTGGAAGTTCCACAGGGTGCCACTAAGGTGACAATTAAATTTAATGATGCAGGAGATGGAATCCTCTGCGACAGAGCTTCCATGGGAAATGCCGGATGGTTGGTTGATAAAAACTATTAGGAGGAAACTACTAAATATACTAATTGGGTAAATACTCTTACAAATTTTGAAACAGCACTGAAAAATACATCTTCAGATGACGCTCTTAAATATATTGATACAGATTCCTTTGTGGATATGTATATAGTTAATGAGTTGTTTAAAACCGTGGATTTTGGCTATAGTTCAGTTAAATTCTATACGAAATAGGATTCATCAGGAAATGAATGGATATGTTCTCAGTGAAATATAAACTAAAAAGTTAAAAAGAAAGCGCATTGGACTTTTACGAGGCCAGTGCGTTTTTTTTGATTTAAAAAGCCAAAAACTAAAAATGTTTTCTTAATTTAAAAAAATATAAACTTAAACAAATAAATAAATATAAAAAATATACAAGTTAAACGATAAACTACGACAAAAAAAACAATACAAACTATAAAAAATAAGAAAAAATATGTTGAAACAAATAAAAGCATACAATCAGCATACAAATAGGGAATATTGACATTAAGAATATGAAAGTGATAGTATACAAATGAAGTGTTTCAGAAAGTTTGGACATCAGGGTAGGCATGAAAAATAAAGGAGGTTTTTATGAAAGGAAAAGGAGCAAAGACTATCAAAAAAGTGGTGTCAATAATTTTGGCACTGGCTATGGTGGTAACAGGTGTTAATTATACACCGGTGTCAGTTAATGCTGCAGATAGGATTTCAATACAGTTAAATGGCAAAACATATACTGTTGAAAGCACGTCATCATCAATTGTCGGTTATGTTATGGGAACGGCAGACAATACAAGTGATGTGAATGCCAGATTTGTATTCCAGTGGGATGCGTCAACCGGACCGCGTCAAGTTACGGCTGTAGTTAAACAGGGAGAGGAAACAAAGGAAACATTAGAAAATCAAACTAATGGTTTTGGAATATATATTAAAAATATTCAAAACTACGAAGATGGCGATTATGTTATTACAATAACTGATAACAATGCCGGATCTACTCAGCAGGCTACAGTTAAATTGACAGTTAGTACATATGCATCAGACAAAGCACCGGATTATTCAGGTGTAACAGTAGCAGATAATGACTGGACAGAATTAGGAACAGGTGCAGAGGGAGAAAAGTGGTACATATCTAATTCTTATTTTACAGCATTAGCAGGCTCAGGATTCAGACAGATGGTTTCAAAAGGAAGCGAACTTACTTACATTGATAAGGATAATATTACGGTCACAGGTCCTGCAATAGGATTTGGTATACCTTCTCAGGAAAATTTTGAATCTGCATGGGTTAATGACACAAAGCTTGCCATAGGTGATAAGTTCTTTAAAAGTAAGACAAATGTTCCGGATGTGTTAGCATTATCACAGGACTTATTTAAGGATGGCGAGATTTCATATATTACAGTAAGATACAAAGATGGTACTGACAAAATTATTCCTGTGAAAAGAGACAAGATTCTACTTAAACCGGAGGTAGTTCTTACTAATAACAGTGGAACCATAACAGCCGAAGCAGATGTGAAAAGTGGCGTTACTAATTATAAGCTTACATATGTTTCAGGTGGAAATACAGTTACGGTAGAAAGTAATGAACTTACCATTGAAGAGGGAAAGGTTAAGTACACATTCACTAAAAATACGGCTCCTGATAATAATACAGAGGTTACTGTTTTAAATAGTGATACAGGTGATAAGATAGCGGTGGCAAAAGCATTTGCTGATTTGGTTATATCAGGTGTTGAAACAGATGGAGTTGCTACTGTCGGCAACGTTACAGGATTAAAGATAAATGTAAAAAATATCGGTGTGGCACCTGCAACATCAACGGAAAATAACAGAGTTTACTATTTAGTGGAGGCATTAAGCGATTATGCCGGCGACGTTGAAATAACTAAGGCATATGTTGATGTGGCTGACGGTCTTGCACCAAATGAAACAACAACTGTAGAGGGAATTGAAATTAAACCAAAAGCTGCAAAAGAAATAAAAATGTATGCTTACGCAGATGAACATAATGCAGTAGCAGAAAGTGACAATGGAGTTTCTGATAAAAACAGATACGAGTTTTCAATTAATCCTACATTGTCGGGAACACTTAAAGTGGAAAATGTTGGCGGAGTGGTTACTGCAACATGGGCTAAGAATGAGGCATCAGATGAACCATTAGGCTATGTTTTATCATATTATTCCAATGGTGTTTTAAAAACTATTGAAACAGGTAGCACAACCACAACATCTGTTATAAGTGAAAAGATTGATTACAAATCAACAATAACCATTGCTTCTAAGTATTCATATGGAAATACAGTGTTTGCACAGCAGGTAGCATTACCTGACCTTAAAATTAAATCAGTTCAGTTAAGTGGTGGAGTAAGTGAAAATCAATCTGAAATTTATAAAGGAAAAATGTTTAGTGTCAAGGTAACATTTGAAAACGTGGGAATTACTGAAGTTCCTAAGTCCAGTGGATATGTTAATCCGGATACGGGAGCGATGCCTGATTACGGAAAGCGGATAATGGTTTCATTAGACGGAACTACTAACGTGGCAGGTTATGATGATGTAGGAAAAACACAGTTTGTTAGCGAAGGTGTATGGCAAGGCGTTAATATAAATAGTGAGCATTCAGTTACATTTGACAGACTTGTTTCACCATTAGAAGGTGCTACGGAATTTACGGTTAAAGTAGATTCACCATCCTTTACAGGAACTGAAGCTGAAGGCTTTATATCAGAATCAGACGAAACAAATAACAGCCTTACAGTTACTAAGAATACAGTTAAACCAGTTGAAGGTAAGGAAATGGACTGGACTAAGTTTAAATCAACTGATGTTAATAACTTAGACGAAAATGGAAATCCATATATTATTATTAATAATGGAAGTGATAAAAGATATTTAGAGTACAAAGTTTTAGATGCATCAATTACTGATGTGGATTATGCAGATATTATGACCGATGTTAGTGCATATGGTGGACAATTTATAAAGTTTTTGATTAATAATGGATTACCTATGGTGAAATCAACAGGCGGTACAATTACATCAAAGATGTATTTTGCCCAGGTTTCTTCATATACTGCTGAAAATTATACAAAGGATATGGACGCAGATATAAACTATGGAACTGAAAGAAAAGTAAACGACGGTGTTTTACAGACATGGGATGGAAATGGATATCAGTTATATACCCGTTCCTTTGCAGCAGGAAAATATTACATTGTAAAGGTTGTAAATAATGATGGGACATATCTTACATTAGGTCTTAGAATACCTGGAGATATGGGAAACTGGGTTAAAGCAAAGGCAAGTGATAACTCTGATCCTGATAAAGTACCTGTAGTATATCATGATAAGAATCATTTAATAGAAGGAACAATATATTATGATGGTTCAGATTTAGGACTTGCAGGAATGGCAGTATATAATAGCGACCATCTTGCCCTTACTATAGATGGAACTAAAAAAATTAATACTAACGGTAATAGTAATAATTGGAAAATGACTATTGCATATGCAAGTGTTGACGATAAAGGAAAGTTTATTGAGCAGATTGCAAATGATACTTTAGCTCATATAGGAACAGATCCGGGAACAGTTGAGCTGTTGCCAAGGGAGGAATTATATTCAACTCAGGGAGAAAATACAATACTTATAAAACTTCCTGAGCTTATGCAGGAGCTTCCAATTCACAGTGAGTTAGGTGGAGAAAAAGGTTCAGAATATTATATTTTGAAGGTTTATTATGATACGGAAAATCATCCTGATGAGTATGTACCGGTACCTCTTAGAATTGTTGGAAATATTCCTGAAATAGAGGGTGTAAACGGTTTGACAGCAGGTAAGAAGGGGGATGCATTAACGGTATCATGGACAAACTCCATTACTCAGGAAGCAGACGGATATTTATATGATGTATTGATTTATACATGCGATAAAGATGGAATAAATGAAAAATTAGTTAAAACTGAAGAAGGTGTACAGGCAGGAAGTCATACTTACGAAAATCTTGTACCTTCAAGAGAAATTGATAATACAAACTTTAAGGTTAAAGTAGTTGCACATTGGTGTGAACAGGTTACTGATGCAGAGGATGCAGTGGTAACGGTAATAGCAAATCTGCCGAATCCATTGCCGGGAGAAGATCCTGACAGAAGAGAAGATAAATGGGTTCTTATTGACGGTGAATATTACCTTCCGATTAATGATGGAAAGGGTAATGAAACAATGGCAGAAGTGTGGTATTACACTGATGAAAACATGGATGCTGTTATAGGTTACAATGATAAATACATTACTTTAAATGGTAATGAAAAGTATTTTGTAGGTTCAAATACCCAGTTGTTTGTACAAAATGATGATGAGACAGGCAGAAAATTTGTTGCTAAAACTATTTACGATACAGTATACAAAGGTCAGCTTCAAATGGATGCCTACAAGATGTTTTCAGTATATGAAGGTGGTCCTGCATCAGATGGATTTTACTATTACACCGTAAAGGTAAGAGATGGAGAAAACACCGATAACACATATAACTTCTATTTCAGGGTTAAAGTTACAGATAATCCTACAAAGAGGGATAATAGCGAGGAATGGAAGCTTGTAAAAGGAACCGGTACATTACCTGTTAAGTTTAATTATTCTTACGAAAAACAGTCTAAGGATAATGATGGAAACAATGTAATGGAAACAGTTAATAAGAGTTTGGAGATAAATGGAACAATAGAGTTTTATGATGCTCCTGATAAGACTAATACATATGCTGTTACAGGATATAACAGCTATTATATGTCATTAATTGGAAAGAATGATGTGTATGCCGGTACAAACAAGGGAACAAATAGTGTTTCCATGGAAATTGTTAATACGGGAACTGAGGACAACAGTTCGTTAATAAATACTGACAGTAAAGGAAATATTCCGGCAGCAGAACTTACATATGCACAATCTGAAGTTTATGACAGTTTGTATCCCGGTGAAACACAGATTAATGCACCTACAGTATTTACTGTTACAAATCCTACAACATATTTTATGTTAAAGATTACGGGAACGGCAGAAGACGGAACGGTAACTACTAAGTATCTTCCAATAAGAATTACCGTAAATACAGGAAATGTTAAGCTTGAAGGATACCAGATTAACACTAATACCGCAAAGGGCGCTGTATCAGAATTTAATCCTTCATACAGAGTAATGTCCAGTGCCGACCAGGTGATTTTGGGAAGTGATAATAAGCTTCATGGAGTAAAGGGATTTGGAACAATTTACGGATTAAAGAGCAGAGTGGCAAGTGCTTCTGATATGACAGTAGACAGTGCAAACAAGAATGTTTACACATATGAGGCAACGTCAATGGGTATTTACGAAACGGGACTTTTCGGTAAGTCAAACATTAAGACAGAGGATACAAAACGTACATACTGGGCACTTACCTTTAAGCATTTGAATTATTCATATGCTGCCCTTGTTTCAAATTACGTTCTTAGAGCGTATGCAATACTTGATAACGGCGAAATAGTATATGACAATGATTCTTTCGGCTTTGGAGAATCAGATGTAAACATTTACAATATTGCAACTAATTTATATGAAGGAAAGAAGATGCCAAATAAGGCAGCTCACGAGTTTTTATTTAACAATGTAATCAGCATTGTAGATATTAACAATCATATATCACAAATTGGTATGGCAATGCTTACAAATGCCGGAAATGAAAATTACACAACAGTTAATAACGTATATCATGACCTGTTTGATTATGCAAGAGGACAGGAAGCATATAGCGGAGCGGATGAGTACACTAACAGACAGACTACAGGTTTTGTAGCCAGAAGGGAAGTGGGAAGCGAATCGTCCCTGCTTCAAACCCTGAACACAAAAACAGGAACAATTTATAGCAATCTCTTTGATTGGATTGCCGGTGAAACTACAGGTTTAATTCATGAAAAAGTTGTATTCACAAATAACACTGTGATGAACTAATGAATGTAGGAGGAAACTAAATGAACGAAGTTCATTTCTAAAATGTTTCCGACGAATTGCCGCTGACCGAAGGGAGGGGGCGGTACATAATGCAGGAGGAAACTAAATGAACGAAGTTCATTTCTAAAATGTTTCCGACGAGTTGCCGCCGACCGAAGGGAGGGGGCGGTACATAGTATGATAGGAGAATGATATTATGAAACGTAATAAATATGAAACACCGGAAATTGTTGTCAATAGATTTGATGTTAATACAAGAACCATGGTAGATATAATTGATGGTGATGTTGTTACAAAATCAGATCAGGATTTGTCAATTCCGGAAGTTACCACATTACCTAACTTACCACATTCAGGTGGAGGAATGTAATAAACTAAAATATTTTAGTGATATATAATATATAACAGGCAATTAGATTACGCATCGATGTTTTTATTAATGTCGGTGCGCAATTTGTAAAAACAGGATTTATGAAAGGATAAAGTATGTTAAAGAAAGCGGGAAATATTTTTATTATATTAGCATTTATTGCTTTAGGTGGAATTATGGGAAATTGTGTAAAGGCAGAGGAAACCCTTATAAGCTCTAAAGTAGGAATAACCGGTTTTCAAATAAGAATGTCTAACAATACAGATGAGTTAAACATTGCTTTCAGGGTAGTGGGAAATGCACCGAACAAGGGAAGTATTATAACTTTAAATGGTGTGGATTACAAAGTAAAGGAATATGGAACCATATACACACTTGACCCTAATACAACAGGCTACGAAAGTAAAGATAAGTTAAATAATACATATACATTACTTGACCCTACGGATTATTCATCCCTTAATATGGGCTTTAGGTACAGAGGAATAAAAAAATATAATTTTAATGGAAATAATTTAAGTCCTACATTTGGGTATATGGAGGAAAAAGGAATAGCCATAAACTGGAATATTGATGATAAAGAAAATACATATTATGTGCGTACAATGGAAATGATGAATGATTTTGTGGCTAACAGTATTCATATAAGAACCTTTGTTACGGCAGAATATAATACCGATGGCGAAGCTAAAACAGCTATTATATACAGCGAAAACGTACGTTCCATATCAGTAGCACAAATAGCAAATTATTTCTATTTAAATAACATGGCAAATAATCAAAATCAGCATAATTACATATACAATAACATACTTCATAATACAGAAGTTTTAAGCAGGAAAAATCCTTATTATTTAAAGCAACCTGTGGAATATGGCTGGAATGGGGGAGTTGTAAATCCTTAAGGGGAAATAATAAGGAACTTGACATAGAATGAAATCTGGTATAATATTATTATACGCAATGCGTGCAGCGAGGAAGTATTATGAATATAGAGATAGAGCTGTTAGAGCTAAGAAAAAATATGGGAATGAATCGCAGACAGTTTGCAGAGTACTTTGGAATACCATATCGGACAGTGCAGGATTGGGAATTAGGAAATAGAAAAATGCCAGAGTATTTATTAAGATTAATAGAATACAAAGCTAAAGTAGAAAAGATGCTATAACATCAAGGTATTAGTAGCAATCATGTATATGTGAAAACATGGTTGTTAATTGACTCAGTACTGTATCTTGATATATAATAAACATGGATAGGTCACGTTACCTATCTTATGGATAATTCCATAAAAAGAGGTGAGTCCTACCGATAAGTGGAAACTATAAAAGAGGTGAGTCCTACCGATAAGTGGAAACTATTTTGAGGCTGCGTATTTTACGTAGCCTCCTGTTGTAGAAGGGAATATATTATGAGACAGGAACGTCTTACATTGTATAAAATAGATTTGAAATAGGGCTACCGCAATCCCACTGGCTTTAGACGGTGGGTTAAGGTAGCCGGAAGCGGAGGTT